>ENA-OZLG01000004-OZLG01000004.1-human-gut-metagenome-genome-assembly--contig:-NODE-4-length-110136-cov-10.541247_pt1 | contig 110136 bp, 69 predicted proteins | sample MGYA00244838_ERZ653788 | MGnify/ENA primary metagenome ERZ653788 (study PRJEB26926, sample SAMN06164843) | human gut metagenome | biome: ENVO:00009003; feature: ENVO:2100002; material: ENVO:00002003...
TCTGTAAATATGCCTTATGTAATCGAGCGTTGGCCGGGTGGTATGTTGACTAACTTCCCGACTATCCGTAAGGCTGTCAAGAAGATGGCTACCATCGACAAGTTGACAAGCGACGGTACCTATTCAAACCTCTCCAAGAGAGAAATTCTTCAGATTTCACGTCAACGTGCAAAGTTGGACAAGACTTTGGGCTCTATCGCTGACCTGACTCGTCTGCCGTCTGCTCTGTTCGTTATCGACGTAATGAAGGAAAACATCGCAGTTCGTGAAGCTAACCGTCTGGGGATTCCCGTATTCGGTATCGTTGATACAAACTCCGATCCTACGAATATCGATTTCGTAATCCCGGCAAATGATGACGCTACTAAGTCAGTAGAAGTTATTCTTGATGCTTGCTGCGCTGCTATGCAGGAAGGTCTGGAAGAACGTAAGGCCGAAAAGGTAGACATGGAAGCTGCCGGTGAAGCTCCTGCCAACAAAGGTAAGAAGAAAGCTACAAAAGCAAGACTCGACAAGTCCGACGAGGAAGCAATCAATGCCGCTAAGGCTGCTGCTTTCATGAAGGAAGAAGAGGCTTAATCATACTGTTGAGAGTTGAGAATTGAAAGTTGAGAGTTACTTTACGGCAATTCTCAATTCTCTATTCTCAACTCTCAATTACTTTATAAGGATATTATTAACAATTAAAATAAAAAGATATTATGGCTGTAAGTATGGCTGATATAACCAAGCTCCGCAAGATGACCGGTGCTGGTATGATGGATTGCAAAAATGCTTTGACTGAAGCTGAAGGCGATTTCGACAAGGCAATGGAAATTATCCGTAAGAAGGGACAAGCTGTTGCAGCTAAGCGTTCAGATCGCGAGGCTTCTGAAGGCTGTGTGCTGGCTAAGACTACGGGTGACTTTGCCGTTATCATCGCTCTGAAGTGCGAAACTGACTTCGTGGCTCAGAATGCTGATTTCGTGAAATTGACTCAGGACATTCTGGACCTTGCCGTGGCTAACAAGTGCAAGACTCTGGACGAAGTAAAAGCTCTGCCGATGGGCAACGGTACTGTACAGGATGCTGTAACAGACCGTAGCGGTATCACTGGCGAGAAGATGGAGTTGGATGGTTACATGACTGTAGAAGGTGCAAGCACTGTGGTTTATAACCACATGAACAGAAATGGCCTCTGCACTATTGTTGCTTTCAACAAGGCTGTTGAAGAAGGACTGGCTAAGCAGATTGCCATGCAGATTGCTGCCATGAACCCGATTGCAGTAGACGAAGATGGCGTATCTGAAGAAATCAAGCAGAAGGAAATAGATGTTGCTATCGAGAAGACAAAAGCTGAACAGGTACAGAAGGCTGTTGAGGCCGCTTTGAAGAAGGCTGGTATCAACCCGGCTCACGTGGACAGCGAAGACCACATGGAAAGCAACATGGCCAAAGGCTGGATTACTGCTGAAGACGTGGCAAAGGCAAAGGAAATCATTGCTACTGTTTCTGCCGAGAAAGCTGCACATCTGCCTGAACAAATGATTCAGAATATTGCTAAGGGCCGTCTTGGCAAGTTCTTGAAAGAAGTTTGCTTGCTGAACCAGGAAGACATCATGGACGGCAAGAAGACAGTTAGAGAAGTCTTGAAAGAAGCTGATCCTGAATTGAAGGTTGTTGACTTCAAACGTTTTACTTTGCGCGCTGAATAATTCCGCTTAGAAACGATTCTATAAAAAGAAGTGGCCGTATATGGAGTTGAATTCCTAAACGGTCACTTTTTTATGCCTCTACAGTTGCAGTGAGACGGATGATGCGTTTATCCCACGGGCTTGGTTTGCGTGTATCCTTCTGCCTTCAGGAGGTCGATGACACGTTGTTTGAAGTCGCCTTGCACGATGATTTCTCCATCTTTGGCACTTCCGCCTACTCCACATTTACTTTTCAGCAATTTGCCCAGTTCTTTCAGATTATTGTCGGTGCCCACGAAACCGGTGACAAGAGTGACGACTTTGCCACCCCGGTTCTTGCGGTCCAGCTGTACACGCAGGCGTTGTTGTGCAGGGGGGAGGGTAGCTTGCTCCTCATCGTCATTCATCTCATAGTTGTAGTCCGGGTTGGTGGAATAGACTATATTCAACCGTTCTTTCCAATCATTATTCTTCATACTTCTTTCTTTTAAACTTCCCAAAAGTACGATATTATGTGGAATTATGCAATTAGAAATTATGTTAAGCTTTTGTTGCATCCGTGTTACTGATTAGAAAAAAAGCACTACTTTTGCCAATCGCAATATTGAGAACTTAAATAAGAAACTATGAGCAGTCCGTTACAGAAAAAAGAAACCATGAAGGTGCCGGAACCTACCTTGCGCCGGCTTCCGTGGTACCTTTCCAATGTAAAGTTGCTGAAACAAAAGGGGGAACGATTCGTATCATCCACCCAGATTTCCAAGGAAATCAATATTGATGCTTCACAAATTGCCAAAGACCTTTCGTATGTCAATATCTCGGGACGTACGCGTGTAGGCTATGAGGTGGACACACTGATAGCTGTGCTGGAGGATTTCCTGGGATTTACCAATATACACAAAGCCTTTCTGTTCGGTGTCGGAAGCTTGGGAGGTGCCTTGCTGCGCGACTCGGGTCTGAGCCATTTCGGTTTGGAGATAGTAGCTGCTTTCGATGTGAAGCCCGAACTGGTGGGTACGACACTGAGCGGCATCCCCATCTATCACTCGGACAAGTTCAAGCAGAAGATGCAGGAGTACGATGTCAATATAGGCGTGCTGACGGTACCTATCGAAATAGCCCAGCAGATAACGGATTCCATGGTAGAGGGCGGTATCAAGGCCGTATGGAACTTCACCCCGTTCCGTATCCGTGTTCCCGAGAACATTGTCGTGCAGAACACTTCCCTTTATGCCCATCTGGCCGTGATGTTTAACAGACTGAACTTTAATGAGATCAAGTAATGAAGATTATTGCTGTAGGAATGAACTATGCTCTGCACAACAAGGAGCTGGGACATACACATGAGAATAAGGAACCGGTTATTTTTTTGAAACCCGATTCGGCTATACTGAAAGATGGCAAACCTTTCTTTATCCCCGACTTTTCCAACGAAGTGCATTATGAGACGGAAGTGGTGGTGCGCATCTGCCGTTTGGGCAAGAATATTGCTCCTCGCTTTGCCCATCGCTATTACGATGCGGTGACGGTGGGCATCGACTTCACGGCACGCGACTTGCAACGTAAGTTCCGTGAGGCGGGTAATCCGTGGGAGCTTTGCAAAGGTTTCGACAATTCGGCAGCTATCGGTACCTTTGTTCCTTTGGAACAGGTGGGCGGCAATGTACAGAATCTGGACTTTCGTCTGACGATTGATGATAAGGAGGTTCAACGTGGCCATACAGCGGACATGTTGTTCCGGGTAGATGATATCATTGCCTATGTCAGCCGCTTCATGACCTTGAAAATCGGTGACTTGCTGTTCACGGGAACACCCGCGGGAGTCGCTCCCGTCAGCATCGGACAGCACTTGCAGGGTTATCTTGGGGAAGGGAAAGTACTTGACTTCAATATTCGCTGATTATCTTCGTCTTGTTTTTTCTTGTTACCTCGCTTTTTTTCCGTACTTTCGTGTCAACTTAAAGAAGCAACGATATGAAGATACGTGTAGGTTTTGGCTTTGATGTCCATCAACTGGTGGCAGGGCGCGAACTTTGGCTGGGCGGTATCCGCCTGGAACATGAAAAGGGATTGTTGGGGCACTCGGATGCGGACGTGCTCATCCATACTATCTGTGACGCATTGCTGGGAGCGGCGAATATGCGTGACATCGGCTATCATTTTCCTGATACTGCCGGTGAGTTTAAGAACATAGACAGCAAGATTCTGCTAAAGAAAACAATAGAATTGATAGCTACCAAAGGCTATTCGGTAGGTAACATTGATGCCACCATCTGCGCTGAGCGGCCTAAGTTGAAGGCCTATATTCCCGAAATGCAGCGTACGCTTGCCGCGGTGATGGGAATAGACGAGGATGCCATCTCCATCAAGGCCACCACCACGGAGAAACTCGGCTTTACGGGCAGGGAGGAAGGTATATCCGCCTATGCCACTGTATTGATAGTGAAGGAATAATAATATCAACTCAATTTAATCATCCACTTATATGAAGAAAATCTCCTTGGCCTTTTGTCTGGCACTTTTATCCTCCTTGTTCTGCCCGGCACAAGTATCGCCTTTGCAGTTCAACAAGAACGGAGAGTTTAAAATCGTCCAGTTTACAGACATCCACTTCAAGTATGGCAATCCGGCTTCGGATATTGCTTTGAAGCGTATTGGCGAGGTGCTTGATGCTGAGTGCCCCGATTTAGTAGTCTTTACCGGCGATGTGGTTTATGCCGCACCTGCCGATACAGCCATGCGCAAGGTGCTTTCCTATGCTACGGACCGTAAGATTCCTTTTGTCGTAACCTTTGGCAACCACGACAACGAGCAGGGAAAAACACGTGCTGAGCTTTATGACGTTATCCGTTCCATGCCTTTCAATATCCAGCCCGACCGTGGCGGAGTAGAATCTCCCGACTATGTCCTCACACTGAAATCCTCGGACGGCAAGAAGGATGCAGCCCTGCTTTACTGTCTGGATTCCCATTCCTACTCCAAACTACCCGACGTAAAGGGGTACGACTGGCTCACTTTCGACCAGGTGAACTGGTACCGCCAGCAGAGTGCCACTTATAAAGCAAAGAACGGTGGGCAACCTTTGCCTGCACTAGCATTTTTCCATATTCCTTTGCCGGAATATAACGAAGCCGCTTCCGACGAGAACGCCATACTGATAGGTACCCGCATGGAAAAGGCTTGCGCTCCGGAACTGAATACGGGCATGTTCACTGCCATGAAAGAGGCTGGTGATGTGATGGGTATGTTTGTCGGGCACGATCATGACAACGATTATGCCGTAATGTGGAAAGGTATCCTGCTGGCTTACGGCCGTTTCACCGGTGGTAATACCGAGTACAACCATTTGTCCAACGGTGCACGTGTCATTTTGATGAAGGAAGGTGCCCGTACTTTCACCACCTGGATTCGTCTGAAAGGTGGCGAAATTATTGATAAGACGGTCTACCCCGACAGCTATATGAAGGACGATTGGCGTAAGCGTCCGTTGGTGACGGAATAATGGTGAACTTAAAAAGAACGATATGGACAAGATAAGGACCGGATTAGCCGCTTACGGAATGTCGGGACGTGTTTTCCATGCCCCCTTCATCTCCACTAACCCTCATTTTGAATTGACTGCCGTTACGGAGCGCAGTAAGGAACTCTCCCGGGAGAAGTATCCCGACGCTTGTATTGTGCGGAGTTTTGAGGAACTTATCGAAGTGGAAGAGCTGGATTTGGTTGTCATCAACACGCCGGACAGCACTCATTATGAGTATGCCCGCCGCGCCCTCGAAGCAGGTAAGCATGTGGTTGTGGAGAAGCCTTTCACCACCACCGTGGCAGAAGCTGAGGAACTTGTGGCATTTGCCGCAAGCCGGGGGCTGACCTTGAGCGTTTACCAGAACCGCCGGTGGGACTGCGATTTCCTGACAGTTAAGCAAATACTGTCCAAAGGCTTGCTGGGGCATCTGGTGGAGTTTGAATCCACCTTCCCCCGTTATCGTAATTTTATCAAGCCGAATACTTGGAAGGAAACCGGACAAGATGGGGGCGGCTTGACCTATAACCTGGGTGCCCACGTCATAGACCAGGCTGTGCAGCTGTTCGGTATGCCCGAAGCCGTCTTTGCAGATATTGCCACGTTGCGCAAGGACAGCAAGGTAGACGACTATTTCATCATCCATTTGCTACGTCCCTCAAAGGCGCCCGAAGTGAAGATAACGCTGAAATCCAGCTATCTGATGTGTGCGAGCGAACCCCGTTTCGTCCTCCACGGTAGGGAAGGTTCTTACGTGAAATATGGTTTCGACCCGCAGGAAGCCGCCTTGACCGAGGGCGTATTGCCCGGCACTTCGCACTGGGGCGAGGAGGACAAATCCTCTTGGGGACTGCTTTATACGGAAAAAGACGGTAGAATTGTTTATGAACCCTATCCAAGTCTTCCCGGTGATTATGCAGCTTTTTATGAGAATATCTATCGGCATATCCACCACGGCGAACCTTTGCAGAGCGATGCCCGCGAGGTGGTCGGAGTCATCCGCTTGATTGAGGCAGCCTGGGAAAGCAGCCGTATGCAGCGTGTGGTTCGTATCTGATAGAAAATCTTTTACCCGGTAGGGACGTGTAACTTTACATGTGTCAATCGGGTGTATTTCGTACTTCCTATTATATAGGTACGCGCGATGCGTGCCGATGCTATCTTCATTACTTCTCCCATCTGGTAGGCATGTTCCACGGCGGGCAGCTGGCATGATTTCCGGCTTGCCGTGCGTGCATTCAGCCGGATGCTGACGAAGTTGCCGATGGAGTCTTTCAGTTTCAACACTTGGCGTACATAGAAATAAGGAGTGGTCCCTTTGAGCTGCGTCTTGTAGGGGTTGTCTTCCAGTCGCACGCTGAGTACGGTCAGTGTCAGGTTCTCCACTTTTTCCCCTTCCTTCCCCAGGAAACGTCCGCCGGTGGTTTGGTACGTTTTTCTTCGTTGTATGTCGAGGTGGACTGAATGGTAAATCTTGGCAATCTGTACGAAACGTTCCTGCTTGGGGATGCGTGGCTGGAATTTGAAGGCTATCCACGTAAGATAGGCAGGGTCTATACGGAGAATTTCGTGCAGGAAATGTCCGTGGTATTTGCCTATGGAGATAATGTCGTCCCCTTTGCTCTGCATTCTTTTGGCATTGTACTCCACAAGCAGCAGGCTGCGCGGTGAGTAGAAGCATAGCGTGCTTGCCATCCGCAACGTTTCGTGAATGTCGGTGGAAAGGTCGCAAATGTAGAAGATGGACTGTCTCCCGGGCAGTGGAGAGTAAATCCACAAAGTATATTGGAGATACTCAGGCCGGGGCAGTACGATAAGATAGGCCCCTACTTCCTTATAAGAGGCTCTCCCTTGATTGTATGCATTCAGTTTACTATACAATAAGTCTTGTTCAGTCTGCGGTATACCGGGTATGATTGGATTTGCCATAGCTCGGAATAATTTATTCCAAATATACATTTTTGGAATGAAAGAAACAAGGGGAAGCCAAGAAATATCAGAAGCGTACCATCAATTCCAATACTACTTTGTCTTGTTCCGACTCCTTCGCTATGCTGTTTTTGGCATAGAAGTATTTCTCGTAATTCAACCGGAGGTCTGTGCGGAATGCTTTGCTGAGGCTGAAGGTGATGCCGCCCGTTAGGCGTTGGCGTTTGTAGTCGGTCACCGTCAATCTGCCGGTTTCTTCATCGGCGGTTTTGGCGTCGCTCTGGTCGGTCATCATGTCGTAGCGCAGCAGGAAAGACATTTTGTTGAATACTTTCCGTAACGGCAGATCGTAGTTGATGAAGGTGTTGACAGCGTGTACATCTTTGAAAGCGTTGTCGGAATATTGCTTGTACAAATATTCGCCTTCGATATGGAAACGGCCGGTTTCATAGTAGGCACCGATGTCGTAGGATTGCATACGTACTTCTTCCGGCTGGATGCTCTGCACGCTCAGTGTTAGGTTCAGTCCTTTGGTGAAGAGAAATTGGGCTTTGGCGGAGTAGTTCACTTCCTTGTGCCATTCTTTCTGGTTAGTCAGTCCGGAACCGTTGAAAAGTCCTCCTTCCACAGTGATAGGTACACCGGTAGGCAGGGTATATCCTACTGTGAACCCCACGTCCCGTACATTGCCCACTTGCTTGGCGATGAACGAGCGGTTGGGGAAGTATTGCTGGTGCGGTGAGCGGTGGGCGTCGATGGTGAAGGGGACGCGCATTTGTCCGGCGGTGACTGTCAGTCCTTTTGTCGGGAAAAGCCGGGCGTAGGCATCCAGCATCTTGATTTGACCTTCGTCGGAGAGGTCTATCTCGGCTTTGTAGGCTACGCTGGGCAATACGTTACCCGTCACGCTGACGCGGGCATTGCGTACTTCGAAACGTCCTGCACCCATGGTGGTCTGATATTCGTATTTGGCGCGGATGGTTCCGTGGACTTCCGGCAGGTAGTCTTTGGTTTCCATCTTCTCCTTTTCAATCTTTTTTCCGTCCTCGTTGATGGAGGGCGTTTGGGCAATTGCGGCCAACGGCAGCAGGGCAATCAGTACTGTCAATGCACTTTTTTTCATAATCTGTTGTTGTCGAATGATTTGTCGGCGACAAAGTTCGGACATACGTGTTGTGTTTTTGTGTCATATATGTTGCATTGTTGTTACAAAAACTGTTAGAGAGAAGAACTGTGATAGGTGCCGTTTTAATCTTTTTATGGCTTGATTTAGTTTCTTGTTTTTATTAAAACGTTGGTTGTTAGGATTATATGTGCACTGAGCAAAAGTTTCAGTCTGAAATATCAATGAAATATTCCTATCTTTGAAGAAAATATCAAGAACGTTTGTTTTAGAACTCTGATGCTTATGAAAAGACAGTTGTTTTTAGCAGGAATAAGTTTGATGCTGGGGGGCATGTCAATGCTTGCCCAAGATATATCTCCGGTGAATTCCGTTTCTTACGAATGGAAGAGCGTACCGATAGTGGGAGGAGGCTTTATGGACGGTATTGTTTTTCACCCAGAAGCTCCCGGTATCCGTTATTGCCGCACCGATATGGGAGGGGCCTATCGGTGGGATGCTGCTTCCTGCCAGTGGACGCCCTTGTTGGACTGGATAAGTCTGGATGAAAGCAATCTGCAGGGAGTGGAGAGCATTGCCATTGACCCGCAGAATCCACAGAACGTGTATATTGCCTGCGGTACGTATACCAGTAGCTCCAATGGGGCCATACTCTGTTCTTATGATGGCGGCAGAACCTTTGCTCGCGTTGATGTGCCTTTTACGATGGGTGGCAACGAGAATGGGCGTGGTAATGGGGAACGGATGATGGTGGACCCGCAGAATGGGAATATCATTTATATGGGAACCCGTTTGCATGGCTTATGGCGCAGTACGGATAAGGGGAGGAGCTGGGCACGGGTAGCGTCTTTCCCGAATGTCTCCGAGAAGCTTAATCCCGTCGACCGTGCCGCATGGGGGAATCGCGGCAGTGGTATTGTCTGTGTTGCCTATGATGCACAAGGCACTCGCGACGAGCGTGGCACCCGTGACATTTATGTGGCAGTGTCATTGATGGGCAGGGAAAATCTGTTTGTGAGTCACGACTATGGTGAAAGTTGGCAGCCGGTCGGGGGACAGCCGATGCAGTATCGCCCCACGCATATGGTCTTGACCGGTGACGGGCAATTGGTTCTGACGTATGGAGATACTCCCGGTCCAAGCCAGATGGGGGATGGAGGTGTGTGGAAATACGATATCCGTAAAGGCAAATGGACAGACATTTCTCCCGTCAGACTGCCAGGTGGCGAAAAGGCAGGATTTGGCTATGCAGCCGTATCTGTAGATTCTCGTAATCCGAAGCATCTGATTGCCAGTACACACAGTCTAGGGGGCAAGCACGGTTATAAAAGTGATGAGATGTTCCGTACGACTGACGGTGGCAAGAGCTGGAAACCGATTTTCAAGACGGGATATGAGTATGATTATTCCAAAGCTCCCTATACAAAGGTAGCGCCCCTACACTGGATGTTCGACATAGAGATAGACCCTACCGACGCTGAACATGCCATGTTTACCACCGGTTTCGGTGGCTGGGAAACTTTTAATCTCTCTGCCGTGGAACGCGAGGAACCGGTGAAATGGAGTATCATGTCTGCCGGTATCGAAGAGACCGTGCCTCTCGAACTTTATGCTCCCGAAAAAGGGGCGCGCCTGATTTCCGGTATCGGTGATTATGGTGGCTTTACGCATTTCGACCTCAATCGACCCGATTCGTTGGGCAGCCATGCCAATCCTCATTTCGGAAATACGAATGGAGTGACAGGCGCTTGGCTGAAGCAGGATTTGGTAGTCAGGGTTGGTACACTGTTTGGCCATCAGCCGGATGCAAAGACTATCTCATATTCAGAAGATGGGGGCAGGCACTGGACTATGTGTGCCACCGTTCCAACAGAGAAGTCTCGTAATGGGCATATCGCCGTGGCAGCAGATGGCTCTTCTTGGATTTGGATACCCGACCGCTCGAAGGCTTATCTGACCCGTGATAAGGGGGCTTCTTGGCAAGTTTGCCGTGGTTTGCCTAAGAATATCCGCGTCATAGCAGATAAGGTGAACCCCAAACGTTTTTATGCTGTAGATGCTGTGGCCGAAATATTGTATAGCAGCGAGGATGGTGGGGCGACTTTTCATGCCGACACATTGAATTTAACGGTTAAACGGTCCCAACGCGGTAATGCCGGTGCCGCTGTACGAAGAGGAGATCTGCGTGGAGGGCAAGACCGTATCTATGCTACTCCCGGTCGTGAAAAAGATTTGTGGATTGCAGCTTATGATGGTTTGTACCACTCTGTCACTTCAGAAAAATTTGATTTCCGTGTTTTGGATAAGGTACGTACCATCTATGCTTTTGGCTTCGGCAAGGCAAAGCCGGGTAATGATTATCCTGCCATCTATCTGATAGGCGTAATCAACGGGCAATATGGTTTCTTCCGTTCTGACGATGCGGCTAACTCTTGGGTACGTATCAACGATGATGCCCATCAATATGGCTTGGTATTGCATATCTGCGGTGACATGCAGGAATATGGACGGGTTTATATAGGGACACATGGCCGGGGAATTGTGACGGGAGTACCCGCGTCATAGCTTTTCTTCATGCAGTTCATGTAATCTCCTTTGTGCCTACTTTTCATCAAGTCCGTACATCTGCAGCCTTTATGGGCACTGAGATGATACGGACTTTTAGTTTCTTATATTGTCATTATGTACTGTAGGTTACTGCCGTCATTTCGGTATTTGCAGTCATTACCTCCATAATCTCTTCTCTTACGAATATTGTCTTTTCATTTAGTATAAATTTAGTCAACATCCGTTTGGAAAGTCTTGTGACTGTATGATATATTACTTTTTCAAAGAAAATATTTTTCGTTCGTTTATATTTTAATATATTTGCATTCCAATCTTCCCATCATTTGTTAATAAATGTTGGCTAGTGTTTGATGATGGTATTGCATAACCTTAAATGAAACCTAATGGTACATTTGTATAGATATATCATTTTTATAATTGGCCTTTGCACTACCCAACTGGTTTCCGCATACGGATTAAGATTTCGTGGCGCGGTCAGTCCTATTGATCAAAGAACATCCTATGATGTGTTTGCTCATAGTTATCCTTCTTTCAGAGACTATTTTGACTTGGAGTTCAATATAGCTTTGTATTCTACCGAGAGCGTCGGTTATATCTTGCGTGTTAAGGGGAAGGATGAAGGACAGATTTTCAATCTTTTTTTTGATTTTCGTGGTGATGATATCTTGTTCCGTTTGAATCAAGAGGGGAAGTGTGTGTTGATAGCCTTGCCTGTCAATAAGGCTGGAGCGATGAAATCCCATTGGTTTAGGGTGAAGATAGCCTTTAACTTGAAGCAGGATGAGATTACTCTCAAGATTCATGATCAGGAAAAAGTATGCAAGGGTGTAGCACTTGCCGATGAGTTCAGCCCGAAAATAGTGTTCGGTAAGAGCGACCACATTATTGACGTTCCAGAGATAGCTATTGATAAGTTGGTTGTGCACGCTGACCACACTTACACGTTTCCTTTGGATGAGGCGGAAGGAGAATCGGTTTTTGACCGGGAAGGGATTCTTTACGGTAAAGTGGAAAATCCGGTGTGGCTGATTAATGAGGCCTTTCACTGGAAGCGGGAGGGCGGTTTTGCGTCGGCTTCAGAAGCAGGTTCTTGTTATAATATTGGTAGAAATGAGATTTATTATTTCAATCGTGATTCGTTGTTTGTCTACAATATGGAGACGGGAAATATTTCTGCCAAGGCTTTTACCGAACGGTGTCCTGTGAAGTTGTTTCTTGCCGGTAGTTTCTTTGACAGTGCCAGTGAAAGGTTATATGTCTACGAGGTATATACAGAGAATGGGGATGCGGAGCCTATGATAGCAAGTCTAGACTTGAATACATTGGGCTGGAGAGTAGAGAGTTACAGTCGGCTCAGCATGCAGTTGCATCATCATTGTTCCTATTATGATGCAGTCCGCAAGCGTTACACCATCTTCGGTGGTTTCGGCAATATGTATTACAGTAATAAATTCTATATATTCGATCCGGAAGAAGCGCGTTGGGATACACTTGGTTCTCTATCCGGTGATTTTCTTTGTCCCCGTTATTTCTCTTCGGCCGGTTATTTGGACAGTAACCATTCTGTCTATATTTTTGGCGGTATGGGCAATGAGTCGGGTGACCAGGTAATAGGCCGCCGTTATTTTCACGATCTTTATAAGGTGGATTTGCAAGAGATGCATGTGCAGAAACTTTGGGATATTTCGGAAGGACAGCCCAATGTGGTGCCGGTGCAGGATATGCTGATACAGAATGATTCTTGTTTTTATGTCTTGCGTTATCCCGAGAGTGTGTCTAACTCGTTTTTGCATCTCTACCGTTTTCTTATAAAAGATGGCAGCTGTCAGATATTGGGTGATTCCATTCCCATTTACTCTGATAAAATCACGACAAATGCTCGTCTTTATTATAACGAGCGTTTAAGCAGGCTTTTTGTGACGGTGCAGGAAACACGTGATGACGTATCTTCCAAATTTTCTGTTTATTCGTTACTCTTTCCACCGGTTTCTCTTGAAAAATATATTGCGAATAACAGTGGAGGAAGTGTTTCACGTGTATGGCTAGTGCTGGCGGTCGCGGTTGTAGTTGGTGGAGGCGTATGGATAGTGTACAAGTGGCGCCGAAACTCCGGTAAGGGCGAGGCCGGCAAAGCTGTGAGACAAGACAAGGAACAGCTTCTTGATGCTTCTGATACCACTAAGATGGAGAGGCAGGCAGTAGATGCGGGAACTGCCAACTCCATGTATTTATTCGGTGATTTTTCCGTTTTCGACCGGAGTGGTCGCAACATCTCTTATATGTTTTCCTTGCGTATCAAACAAATATTCTGTCTCATTTTGCGTTATAGCGATGCCGACGGAATTTCTTCCAAACAACTGAGTGACTTGATATGGCCCGACAAGCCAAAAGATAAAGTGAAAAACTCGCGTGGAGTAGCCATCAATCATTTGCGCAAGATTCTGAAAGAACTGGATGGCATAGAACTGGTTTATGAGAAAGGATGTTTTCGTTTCACGCTGTCTTCTGTCTTTTATTGTGATTATCTGCGTTTTATGGCGATAGTTGCTGAAAACCGGGTAGAGAATTGCCGGCAAGAGTTCCTGCATATTGTAGGGCGTGGCAAGTTTGTCGGCTTTATGGACGATCCGTTGTTCGACGGTTTTAAGCAAGATGTGGAGTGCCGCCTGGAAGTGCTTGTTTTACAGTTGATGAAAGAGGCTTTTGAGGCTCAGGATTATTCGGAAGCTGTGAGTTTGGCTGAAGCGGAATTCAATATTGATCCGGTGAACGAAACAGCCTTGTCTTGTTGCATCAAGTCACTTTTCATGCTTAAGCATGAAAATGCTGCTATTGGTACTTATCAAAGATTTGTGGCAGAATACAAAAAACATACGGGGGAAGACTACCCTACTCCTTTCAGCCTTTATTGGAATTAGCTTTCCCGGTATGCTGCATCCGGTATTTTTTGTCTTTGCTTTTTCTTTTATTTTTCTGTCTGCTTTCCTGAAGTTCTTGTTGTTGTTCTTATATGCAATTGAAAAGTATTTATAAAATATTTTTAAGTTTAGGCACATATGTAGGCTATCTCAGTCGTATACTGAGATAGCCCATTATTTCTCCTCTGATAATTAGGCTCCCAAAATCGATGAATTCAATATGGTAAATGAAGACAAATGGGCTGTTGAAAATAAAGATTTAGTAGGACTTATACGATAATTGTTTTATTCGCGGCACTACTTTTGTGGCTTAAAGTGTTAGGCGAAGTCTGTACTTTCTTTTATGGGTTAAAATGATCTGGATTAATGTTTTTTTTATGCCATTATACCCAAATTAACCCTAAAATTAACCCATGTGGAATCAATTTTGCAAATAAGGGGGCGGTTTGCAACACCCTGAGGCTGATGTGGGCGATTGGCATCGGCTCCTTTGTTATATTAACTTCTAATTAATAATTTAAGCTATGAAACAGTTGAAAAAGCTGAAAGTTTTTGGACTGATGGCCATGCTTATAAGTATGGTCATCATGGCGAGCTCTTGTTCGGACGATGATACGGGCGGAAGGGCTTTATCTTATGGAAAGGTGACGGGTGTCGTCACGGATGATTTATCTTCCCCTCTTGAAGGGGTCACAGTTTTAGTCGATGGTTCCGGTATAACGGCTGCACCGGACGGTCCTCAGACCACGACAAATTCGCAGGGTGTATATACACTCGAAAATATTTCAATAGGTACACATATAATTACATTTACGAAAGCCGATTACCAGACGGTAAGTGTTACCGTTGTGGCAGGAAAATTCAATGAAGAACAAGTGGCTGAAGTTAGCCCTAAAATGGAGTATGCAGCCGCAAAAATCAAAGGAAAAGTAGTTGATGCAGGAAAGGGAAATACTCCGTTGGAAGGAGTGACGGTCAGCATCAGTTCCACACAGACTGCCACCACCGGAAGCGATGGTACATTTGAAATTGGTAATTTGCCATTGGCAGACTACACCGTTACTTTTACCAAAGCAGGCTATGCTTCCATTGCGAAGAAGGTAGCTATAGCTGACTTTGTGGATGGCATTGCCACTATAGAGGTTCGCATGGGTGGGACAGAAATATTGCGCGGACTAACTCTTGATGATTTGAAAGCTGCAGAAAAATGGTATTATAACGAATACCGTGGCGGACGAAACGCTGAAAGCTATCCCCACTGGGATTGGGCTTGCAACTACATGTGTACGATGGACTTCCGTGGCGACTGGGAAGAGCAGAACGAAGGAACCACTCTCCGCATTCGTAACAATGAAGAGGACCGCAAGAATCCTGCTGACTTGGAGATATTCGATTCCTTTGTATTCGGAAGCAAGCTGATTACAGAAGATAACTACATGATGACCCTCCAGATCCGTACGCACAGTGCCGACGAAGCTGCTCCGGTATATTATGGCGTGCAGGTGGTAGACCTGACTGCTACCGATCCGAAGGCTGAGATGGTGGGTGATGTCAGAACCTATGCCTCGGAAAATTACATTTCTGTTCCAGTAGACTTGAGCAAATACATCGGTAAGGAAGTAATCATTGCCATCGGTACATTCCGTGCCCAGACTGGTGATTACTGGAAGCAGTTGGTATTGCGCCGCATCGCTTTTGCTAAAGAAGCCGTTGAAGGATGGGGCTGGTTGCCCGGAACATCGGTCGAAGAGTTGGATGGTTGGGAGATGACCCGGGAAATGGTACGCTCTACCATGCCGCAAATGAAGTCGAAGTTCACTGGCTTGAGTCCGGTTGAGGGAAATCGCGATAACTATGTGGACGCCTATCGTGCATGGCGCGAGGTGGACCATATTTGTGCCGAGTGGTCGTATATGCCGCTCAGTAAAGATCCTGAGGTATTCCCTTCCGAAGGCTATCTGATAAAGACACGTAGTGGAAACAACGTAAGTACCACCGTTCCCGAATCTTATTTCTATGCCAAATTCTCCATTGCGTCTGGGTGTGATAGGATGACATTGAAGACTCGCAACTTCAGTGGAACGAATGCTACCTTCTTCAAGGTGACAGCTATCCGTATGGACGGAACTGTCGTACACTTGGCACCTGCATCCCATACGGCTCAGTTTGCTGAGGCTGCTGCCGACGGTTGCTGGAAATTTATCCATCAGGCCGGAGGAAAGGGGGATCCGGAGGCATATGCCGATTTTGTCTATGATTTGTCTCAGTTCAACGGAGAAGATGTAATGTTGACTATTGGTGTCTTTAAGGGAGAAGAGAACGGCGACGAGAACAAACTGGTGCTGCGTGACATCACAATGGAGTGACAAACTGCTGATATTTAATTTTTTTTGTTTTTCCCTCTTTATCTCCTTTTGCATCTTGTGAGGGGAGAGACGGGGACTGAAGAAACTAATTGTATGAATATAATGAAAAATTTATTTACTTTATTGACTTTGCTCTTATTGACGTTAGTGGCTTGCAGTAATGACTCTGCTGTTGATGAAAAGCCGGACAACGGAGGTACGTATGTTCCAGGTAATCTGCCGGTGCAGAATGTGGCACGTGCCATAGAGCTGATTGACAATGCTGTAGAGTGCTATTTTACGGGTACGGGCATGGCTATGTCACGTTATTATAACCCTTATACCGGAAACCGTTCCAGTGAGTTGGGCAGTGTGTGGATGTACACTAGCTCCATTGAGGCCGTGAATGCTGCGATGAAAGCCATGAAGACCGGGAAGACAAAGGGAGAGACGGCTCTTTATGACTCTCACTTTAACCGCTACAAGGAACTTTTAGCTCAACTTTATGACAATCTGGAGTTTTATGCAGGTACTTTTACGCTGACCTCTTATACGCAGACCAAACAGTGGACGGTATACGGCGTAAACCGCGGCAACGGCAAGGGAGCTGCACAAGTGGAAGGTACCCTCAATGTTTACGATGACCAGATGTGGCTGGTGCGTGAACTGTTGGAATCCTATCATATTACTGGTGAACAGCGCTATCTGGAAAAGGCAGAATACCTGACAGAATACGTGCTTGACGGTTGGGACTGCACCCTTGATGAGCAAGGTAGTCCATTGGGAGGCATCACATGGGGACCGGGGTATATCACCAAGCACTCTTGCAGTAATGGCCCTATTGTCAGTCCTCTGGTGTGGCTGCACGAAATTTACAAAGGAAAACCTGACGAAGTGACCTATGGCTACGTGGCTGCCGACAACAGTCGCAAGCTACGCACTGAGAAGAAATCTGACTATTACTTGAATTTTGCCAAAGCTGTTTACGATTGGCAGAAGAAATATTTGCTGAGACCAGACGGGGTGTACGACGATATGATGGGTGGTTATGATTCACCGGACATAAAATATGTTACCATTGATGGTGAACACTACCGGACTGGTTCCAAACTGCGTGATCGTGTAGGTCCGGCCATCACTTACAATAGTGGTACGATGCTTTCCGGTGCTGCCGACCTTTTCAGAGTTACAAGCGATGCGACTTATCAGACGGACTTGGCGGAATTGACCGATAATAGTTTTGCTTACTTTGCCAAACCTGAAGCTGCCAAACCGGGCTGTTATACATTTGATGTCAGCGGATTCTGCAACTGGTTCAACGGTGTACTGATGCGTGGGTATGTGGATGCTTATTCAACCCACACTGCTGCCGCAAGCTGTATCGAGGCATTCCAGAATAATCTGGATTATGCCTACGAAAACTATCAATACAAACATATGCTTCCCACCAATCTGCTGGTGGGGTGGTACAAAGCTGAAAAGAACAAGAACAACGTGGAAGGAATGTTCACTTTTGCTTTTGCCGCCGAATATGCAGTGTTGGCGAATTATGAATGGAGCAAGAAATAATTTTAAAATTAATGGACTATGAAGAATTTTAGCAAGATGCGACAAGGATTATCCTACATGGTAATGGCATTCCTTCTGATGCTGATTCCGGCAGGTGTTTTCGCACAAAACTCTATTTCCGTTTCAGGAATAGTTATGGATGACACCAATGAACCTGTCATTGGCGCTGCCGTTATGGTGAAGGGCACCACTATAGGTGTCATTACCGACATTGACGGACGTTACACCATCAGTACTCCTGCAGATGGTATTCTCAGTTTCTCTTATGTGGGATTGAAGGACAAGGAAGAGAAAGTGAACGGACGTACCACTATCAACATCATTATGCAGACTGACTCCAAGATGATAGACGAAGTAGTGGTGATAGGTTACGGAACACAACGCCGCGGATCGGTGACGGGTGCCGTTTCTGCCGTCAAAGGGCAGGATATGATAAAGACCAAGAACGAAAATCCGCAGAATATGCTGACAGGACGTATTCCTGGTTTGCGCGTATGGCAGAAGAGTTCTGAGCCCGGAACTTTCAATAACAGTTTCGATATTCGAGGTATGGGATCTCCATTGATTATCATCGATGGAATTCCTCGGAGTACGGAAGAATTCCAGCGTTTGAATGCAATGGATATCGATGATATTTCTGTGTTGAAAGATGCTTCTGCCGCTATTTACGGTGTACGTGCAGCCAATGGTGTAGTGTTGGTGACCACCAAAAAAGGAGGAGCTGGAAAAACGGAATTCTCTTACAATGGTTCCTACACTTTCCAACAACCTTCACGTATGCCTGAACTGTGTGATCCTTATGAATCTATGACGCTGTTCAACGAAATGTCGATGAATAACATCAATGGCGGTTCATGGGTCTTCAGCGAAGAGAGCTTTGAAGCATTCCGTAACGGTACGCGCCGTACGACGGACTGGAATGACTTGATTATCTCTAATGTGGCTCCACAGACACAACACGACATCAGCATTTCCGGTGGCAACGAGAAGACGAAGTTCTATATCAGTATGGGCTACTTTTACCAGGAAGGTATCTTCCGTTCGGGAGACTTGAATTATAATAAGTTCAACCTGCGTTCCAACATTTCAACTGAAGTTGCTAAAGGTATAAAATTCGAACTTGGTGTAAGTGGCATCTCCGACGAACGCAATACGCCTTACAGTAGCGCACAGGATATCATTCGTAACTATTGGCGCCAAGGTGTACTTTATCCTGCATACGCTGATCCTGAAGGGACGATGTTGAACTACAACGGTTTGGACATGGAACAGAATACTGTGGCTATGATGACGGCCGATATTTCCGGTTACAAGAAGTACAAGCAGAAATATTTCCAGTCTTCGGCTACTTTGACGGTAGATTTCAGTGAATACACACCGGTATTGAAGGGATTGACTGCCAAAGCTATGTTCAGTTACGATTATCGTGCTGACAACAACGAGGCTTTCCGCAAAGAGTACTACCAGTATGCTTATGACGAGCAGACCGGTACCTACAATCAGAAGGTTTATAACGAAAGTTCGCCCAGCAACATGCGTCGCGAGTTCTATGACAAATCACAGATGTTGGGACAATTCACAGTGAACTACGACCGCACTTTTAACGATGTCCACCATGTGGGTGGTGTTGTCGGTTGGGAGGTACAGAAGCGCAACGGTGACAACTTCTACGCTGTCCGCGACCTGGCATTCTCTATGCCTTACCTGCTGGCTGGTGTGACTGAAGGACAGATCGGCGCCATGCAGACTGGTAATAATGATTTGTATGAACAAGCTAACGAAGCTTTGATAGGTCGTGTCAACTATTCGTTTGCCGACCGATACCTGCTGGAAGCACAGTTTCGTTACGACGGTTCCAGCAAGTTTGCCAAGGGGCATCAATGGGGTTTCTTCCCTTCAGTATCGGCTGGGTGGAGAGTATCCGAAGAACCTTTCTTCAAAAGCATAGATGCTTTGAAGTTTGTCAATCAGCTGAAGCTGCGTGCCAGCTACGGTGTGCTGGGTGATGATGGTGACTTGAATTATGACTGGGCTATGGGGTACACTTATCCTGCAACCAGCGGTAACATGTCTAATGGCGACTATAACGGTTATTCACCGGGCTATATCTTCGGTGGCAAATTCATCAGTGCAGCAAGCCCGATGGCATTACCTAATGAGAACATCACTTGGTTCAAGTCGAAGACATTCGACGTGGGTTTCGATTTTGAAGCTTGGAACGGTCTGCTGGGTGTTTCGTTCGACTATTTTAATCGTCTGCGTACTGGCCGTTTCGCTCGCCGTACCGGTGATTTGCCTACGGTGGTAGGTGCTTCTGCTCCGCGCGAAAATTTGGACAGTGACCGCCAATTCGGTATGGAATTGGAATTGACCCACCGCAACAAGATTGGACAAGTGGCCTATAATCTGAAAGGTATTGCTACCGTTACCCGTCAGAAATACCTGACTGCTTCGGAAAAAGGTCCTTGGGCCAATTCCTACGATCGTTGGCGTAATGACAACTTGACGAACCGTTATCAGGGAGTACAGTTCGGTTATACTTCTGCCGGACGCTACACCAGCTGGAATGATATTTGGAGCTATCCTGGCTACAAGGAACGTGACATTCTGCCGGGTGACTACAAATATGAAGACTGGAATGGTGACGGTGAGATTAACGGTCAGGACGAACATCCGTTTGCCTTTGACCAGACTCCATGGTTGCAGTTCAGTTTAAATGCCGGCTTGCAATGGAAGAACTTAGATTTCAACATGCTGTTGCAAGGCTCTGCGCTGGGTTCTATGGAGTACAAAGAGCCTTTGCATGAAATTTGGGGTAAGAACGGTGGCGGTGCATTGACACAGTTTCTTGATCGCTGGCATCCCGTAGACCCGAAGGCCGATCCCTATGACCCTTCTACTGTCTGGACTTCCGGTCACTACGCCTACACAGGTCGTTGGGCGAAAAACAATTCAGCTTTCAATCGTGTAAGCACCGCTTACCTTCGTCTGAAGAGTATCGAGCTGGGTTATACATTCCCGAAATTGAAACAGATTCCCAATGCCAGTCTGCGTATTTATGCCAATGCTTACAACCTGCTGACATTTACGGGTGTGAAATTTGTAGACCCTGAGCATCCCGATGATGATTTGGGACGCATGTATCCGTTGAACAAGACCTATACATTGGGAGTTTCCCTTTCTTTCTAATTAATGATATAAACCTAAAAAATAATAAATATGAGACATAAACTGATATCCGCGATGTTGTGCATGACTCTTGCCACTTCATGTGTCGATATGGATATTGCTCCCAAAAATATCGTGACTTCGGAGTCGTTGCTTTCCAATGAGTCTGGTATGGACATCTATATGGCACGTTTGTATAGCAATATGCCATGGGAAGACTTTAAATACCTCTCACAATGGGGGGTGAACTTTAATGGTTGGTTGAATGCCATGGGTATTGACGGTACTGGTGAAGCCATGAACAGGGACGGTATTTGCTGTGCGTTTACCGGTGAAGACAATGCTTACTGGGGCAAGGCTTTTGAATTGTTGCGCGATGCCAACTTCCTGCTTGAGAACCTGCCGAAATATCAGAGTTCCTATGCAGAAATTACTTACAACCACTATTTGGGCGAAGCCTATTATGTGCGTGCCACAGTTTTCTATGCCATGGCCCGTCGTTTTGGAGGTATCCCTTTGGTGACAAAAGTCATCCAGTATCCTGGAGACGGAAATTTGGAGGTTCCCCGTGCCAGTGAGGAAGAAACATGGAACCAGGTTTTGGCAGATTATGACAAGGCCATTGAATTGATGATGTCTAGTAGCCCCAAGAGTGGTTACAGTAATAAGTATGTAGCATTGGCTTTCAAGTCAGAAGCAATGCTCTATGCCGGTAGTGTAGCTAAGTATAATGAAACGGTAACTGGACGTTTGACCGGTTTGGGTACCAAGACGGGAGTACGCGTGATCGGATTCGATGAGGACCGCTGGCAAGAGGCTTCCAAGAAGTATTTCACTGAAGCCTACAAAGCCGCTTCCGAGGTGATTAAAAGCGGTGTATACTCACTTTACAAGAAGAAATGGGCCGCTAATGATCCGGAAGCACAATATCAAAATATGGTGGATATGTTCTCCGATCTTAGCAATAATCCTGAGAACATCTATGTGAAGGAGTACGTTTACCCCACCAGTACTCATGCTTACGATTCTTACAACTTACCGCTCACCTTTAAGGCTCCGCTGAACTGTGGTGTTTGCCCGACAGCCGACTTTGTTGAGTTGTTTGATGGTTTCGACCGTTATCCCGACGGTACCTTGAAGGTGACGACAGGCAATTCTTGTACCGAAGGTAATTACGTTATGTATGATAGTCCCATGGACTATTACAAGAATGCTGAACCTAGATTGCGTGCTTACGTCATCTTCCCTGGTGATGTGTTTAAGGGTAAGGAAATTGAAATTTATGCCGGTGTTTATACGGGGGCCGCGCCTGTCAAACCGCTTCTTAGTGACTATTCGTATGGTGCTGCCACTACCAAGTACAATCATCTGAGTGCTTATAAAGAGAAGCCCAAAACGCTTTATCTCAGTCCGAAACCTGAAGATCAGCAGGAAATTGTAACCCTGCCTGATGGCTCTACGATGAAGGCTGCTGGCCAGAACGGTCCTTTCTATGAAGATGGTGGAAGTGCTATGACCGGTCTGCTGGCACGTAAATGGTTGAACCCTGATCCTGCATTTGTTCCTCGGGAAGGCAATAGTGCACAACCTTTTATTTTGATGCGTTATGCCGAAGTGCTGCTGAATGCAGCCGAGGCTGCTGTGGAACTTTCGTTAGCGGGCGTCTCTTCTCCTGATGGTACAGATATGTTGAGTGTGGCAACGAAAGCCATCAATGATATTCGTGAGCGTGCCGGTGCCCGGTTGTTGACTGCCTCGTTGACTGGTACAACAGACAGCCGTGATATCGTCCGCAAGGAACGTCGCAAGGAGTTGGCCTTCGAACATAAGACCAAATGGGACTTGCGTCGCTGGCGTGTGAATCACTATGAAGGTCGCGATGGATTCTGGGGTGAGCAACGCAATAAGGACCGTTTCAGCAACACGACTCGTTATCGTTTCCGTGGTATCTATCCGTTCTATTCGACGGCGACCGGCAAGTGGTTCTTTGATGTTTGTTTCAACTATACGACTGCCGGTGACAAGGACTTCGGTTACACTCCGGTGGACTATTATTTCTCGATTCCGGGTGGTGAGGTTTCTAAGAGTCCTGTGATTGACCAGCAGCCTAATCGATAAAACTCAATAATTAAAAAACTTAAAACGTATGAAAAAGACAATATTTTATAGCTTATTCAGCGCCTTGTTCATGTTAACCTCATGCAGCATGTTCGAAATAGACAACTATGAGGAACCGGCAGAAACAATTTGGGGCGAAGTGGTAGATGAAGCAACTGGTAAGCGTGTATTGACCGACCAGGGCAGTGAGGGTATCCGTGTCCGTCTGACCGAATTGAGTTGGGGTGACAATGTGCAACATAATCCCGATTTTTACTGTATGATGGACGGTACATTCCAGAACACGAAGCTCTTCAAAGGTGAGTATAATGTCCGTATCGACGGCCCGTTCATTCCATTAGTGCGTGAAAATACAGACGGTACCTTGCTCCATGATGGTTCCGTCAATACTGAAATCAGTGGTACGACGAAAGTGAAATTTGAAGTACAGCCCTTTCTGAACGTTGAGTTTGTAGGTGATCCGCAGGTGAGCAATGGGGTCATCAAGGCACAAGTGCGCGTGACACGCGGTGTGTCGGATGAAGTTTTCCGTGAAAAAATCCAGCCGATGGGCAATTGGAAAGACGAATACTTGAATGTAACTGACATCCAGTTCTTCGTCAGCTACTCAAACACAGTAGGCTACCGGGCACGCGACGAGCGTTGGTCGAGCAGCATCAGCTATGAAGGTAAGAGTTTCGAAGATTTACTGGGTAAGGAAGTTATTGTCCAGTCTAACGGCAGTATACCTTCGGGCCGCAAAGTGTTTGTACGCGCTGCCGCACGTATTAACTACGACACACCTGTAGGTAGCGGCACACGCCGTTGGAACTACAGTGAGCCGGTAGAAGTACTTATTCCGTAGCTTGATGGCATACAGCCGAGGCTTTGCTGCTATAGTGCCAAAGCCTCGGCTGTTGAGCAATCTTTTGCCATTATAGTGGTAAGGACAATGATTAATACCATAAAAACAAGAAACCAATATGAAGCAAAAACATTTTTTGATAAGTTTGACTGTCTTGGCAATAGGCATCTCTGTAGATGCTCAGACCAAGGACAATGTTAAAACCACTTTTCAAACCTCACGCGAGTGGAAGCCTTCTATAGACAATAGGGCCGATGCGGTGATGGTGTATGGAGTAGGGGGAAATCCTTCGGATAAATCACGCAAACTATCTTTTGAGGAACGGGTGAAGTCCTGGAAAGAGCGTGGATATATCATACACTTTATGACCGGTATTGCTTGGGGTGAATATCAGGACTATTTTACCGGACAATGGGACGGGAAATGGCATTTGGATGAGGGACAAGTCACACAGACTGGAGATACGATATGGCACGGTCACATGGTGCCCTATATCGTACCGTCGGAGAATTTTTTAAGTTATCTGAAAGAGAGACATGTGAAGAGGGTAATCGACGCCGGTGTGGATGCCATCTTCATGGAAGAGCCTGAATTTTGGGCAAGAGCCGGTTACAGTGATTCTTTTAAGGAGGAATGGAAAAAATACTATGGCTTCGAGTGGAGACCGCAACACGAGTCTCCGGAAAATACTTACTTGTCGAGCAAACTCAAGTATTACTTGTACTATCGTGCACTGAATGAAGTTTTCACCTTTGCCAAAGAATATGGTAAAAGCAAAGGGATGGACGTGAAGTGCTACGTTCCCACCCACTCGCTGGTGAACTATTCGCAATGGCAGATTGTCAGTCCAGAAGCAAGCCTTGCCTCACTTCCTTGTGTGGACGGTTACATTGCTCAGGTGTGGACCGGAACTTCGCGTGAGCCGAATTTCTTTGACGGTCGCAAACGTGAGCGTGTGTTCGAGACTGCCTATCTGGAGTATGGCTCTATGGAGTCAATGACTGCTCCTACTGGTCGCAAGATGTTCTTTCTGACCGACCCTATCGAAGACTGGCCGCGTGACTGGGCAGATTATAAGAAAAACTATCAGGCTACCTTTACTGCACAATTACTCTATCCCAATATAGCCGATTACGAAGTGATGCCTTGGCCGGAACGTATCTACGAAGGACTATATCGGACAAGTGCCAATAGCGACAAGAAAGAACGTATTCCCCGTTTCTATTCCACACAGATGCAGGTGATGATTAATGCCTTGAACCGTATGCCTCTGACTGATAAAGAACTGACCGGAAGCAAAGGATTCAGCGTACTGATGGCAAACTCCTTGATGTTCCAGCGTTTCCCTACGCACAACGGATATGAAGACCCACAATTGGCGAATTTCTACGGTCAGGCGTTGCCTTTGCTCAAACGAGGGGTACCCGTCAAGACCGTCCACATTGAGAACCTCGGCTATAAGGAAGCGCTGGCTGACACAAAAGTGTTGTTGATGACTTATGCGAACATGAAACCGCTTGAGCCTGAAGCGCACAGCCACATAGCCGATTGGGTGAAGAAAGGGGGAGTATTGATTTATAGTGGAACGGACAACGACCCTTTCCAGAATGTAAGGGAATGGTGGAATACCAACGGGCATAACTATGCTACCCCTTCCGCACATCTTTTTGAGCAGATGGGGCTTCCTGCCTGGCCGAATCAGGGAGAATATAGTTACGGTAAGGGAACTGTATGTGTTATTCGTACCGATCCTAAAGATTATGTCCTGCATGAGGGTGGTGACAAATATTTTTTGTATCTTGCGGCCCGGATGTACGAGCAGAACGCGAAAGCGGGAAAGCTGGAGTTCAAAAACAACTTCTATCTGCAAAGGGGAGATTACGACTTGGCTGCTGTGCTTGAAGAGAGTGTGAGCGACGAGCCGTTTACTGTGGAAGGATGTTTGATTGACCTTTTTGATCCCAAATTACCGATATACACTTCCAAGCGGATAAATCCGGGTGAGCAAGCCTTGTTGCTGAATGTAGAACGTGTAGCCGGTAAGAAGAAGCCTCAAGTGCTGGCTTCGGCAAGTCGCGAAGAACAGGAAGAACGCGGAAAAGGCTGGTATTCCTATGTGGCGAAAAGTCCTGCCGAGACTTCAAACGTATCGCGGGTACTGTTGCCGAGTTGTCCTAAGAGTGTGACAGTCGATGGCAAAGAAGTATTCGATACCAAGCGTTGGCATGCAGCAAGTCATACCTATTTGATAGAGTTTGAGAATAATCCTGACGGAGTGTCGGTGAAGTTTTGCTGGTAATCTCAGACCTTTTATTTTTTAGCATTTAACAACATAAACAATTATATTATATAAACGATATGAGAAAAAAGCTTTTATACCCCTTGTTGGCATCATGCCTTTTTGCGTGCAGTGACAAGGATACGTCTTATGAAGTCGTCAAGAATGACTTGAGAGCTCCAGCCTACCCGCTTGTTACCATCGACCCTTATGCCAGTGCATGGTCCATGAGCGATAACCTTTATGACAGCCCCGTTCGCCATTGGACGGGTAAGGATTTCCCTCTGATTGGCGTGGTGAAGGTAGACGGTGTTTCCTACCGTTTTATGGGGACTGAAGAATTGGAGATGAATGCAATCGTGCCCACCTCTCAGCAAGGGGAGTGGACTGGACGGTATATCACAGACAAGCCCGCTGGCGACTGGACATCTGCCGATTACAATGATTCCGGATGGAAGTCGGACCGTGGTGCCTTTGGTACCAAAGAAAATGAGCCTACAGCCAAGACCCAATGGGGAACCCGCAATATCTGGGTGCGCCGTACGGTAAATATCGACCGCGATTTGACCGGCATACCTGTCTATCTGGAATTCTCCAATGATGATGATGCCGTATTCTATATCAACGGAGTGAAGATACACAGTACGGGAACCACATGCAATAAGAACAAGGTCGTGAAACTTTCCGATGAGGCTTTGGCTGCTTTGAAACAAGGAGACAACATCATTGCCGCCGAGTGTATCAATCCGGTCGGCAACGGTCTGCTCGACTTCGGCCTGCAGATTCCGAAACATCAGGAAACCGTGTTTGGCAACACAGCTGTGCAGACCTCTGCTGACGTGCAGCCCATGCAGACACACTACGCTTTTACCTGTGGTGATGTCGACTTGAAAGTCACTTTCACGGCACCTCTTTTCATGGAAGACCTGAAGCTGTTGAGCCGCCCCGTGAATTACCTTACTTACAGTGTTGCTGCCCGTGATGGCAAGGAACACGATGTGGAGGTGTACTTTGAGGCCTCGCCGCGCTGGGCGCTCGACCAGCCTTACCAGCAATCTGCAAGCGAGGGATATGAAGCTGACGGGCTGCTTTACTTGAAGAGCGGAAGCAAAGAGCAGAATATCCTGGCTAAGCAGGGCGATGACCTTCGCATTGACTGGGGATATTTCTACATGGTTTCCGGTAAAGAAAACACAGCATACAGCATCGGCAACAGTACCGAACTGCGCAAGAACTTCGTGAACGGCACCTTTAATTCAGCTTCGCTTGCGGGTGAGGACAGCAACGGGAATATGGCCTTGGTGCGTGACTATGGTAAAGTGAGGAAGGTTACCGACAAGATAATGCTGGGATATGACGACATCTATTCCATCCAATACTTCGGTACAAACTTGCGTTCTTACTGGAACTCGAGAGGCGACCGTACCATCGAGTCGGAAATGCTGGCCGCCTACAATGAGTATGACGAGTTGCTGGCACGCTGCTATGCCTTCGATAAAAAGTTAATGGAGGATGCTTCTGCCGTAGGCGGCAAGGAATATGCCGAACTCTGCGCGTTGGCCTACCGTCAGTCCATTGCCGCCCACAAGCTGGTGGAAGCTCCCAACGGTGACCTTTTGTGGCTGTCGAAGGAAAACAACAGTAACGGCTGTATCAATACGGTGGACCTGACCTACCCCTCGGCTCCCCTCTATCTGATCTATAATCCTGAACTGGAGAAAGGCATGATGAACGGTATCTTCCATTATAGTGAAAGCGGCAAATGGACCAAGCCCTTCGCCGCCCATGATTTGGGTACCTATCCTCTTGCCAACGGACAGGTTTACGGAGGCGATATGCCGGTTGAGGAGAGTGGAAACATGCTGATTCTTACGGCTGCCATTGCTGCCGTAGAAGGCAATGCCGACTATGCTGCCAAACATTGGGAAGTGCTCACCACCTGGACCGACTATCTGGTGGAAAAGGGACTCGATCCTGAGAACCAGCTCTGTACCGACGACTTCGCCGGACACTTTGCCCATAACACGAATCTTTCCATCAAGGCAATTTTAGGGGTGGCCTCTTATGGCCGGTTGGCCGAAATGCTCGGCAAGAAGGATGTTGCCGAAAGCTATACAACGAAGGCCCGTCAGATGGCGGCTGAGTGGGAACGTATGGCCAACGACGGCGACCATTATCGTCTGACCTTTGACAAGCCGGGTACCTGGAGCCAGAAGTACAACCTTGTCTGGGATAAATTGCTCGGACTGAACATCTTTGACACAAAAATTGCAGAAATGGAGATACCTTATTATCTGACGAAGCAGAATATTTATGGTTTGCCTCTGGACAGTCGTGAGACTTATACCAAGACCGACTGGATCATGTGGACTGCTACAATGGCTCCTGACCTGGCCACTTTCCGTGAATTCATCGTTCCTCTGCATAAGTTCATGAACGAAACGATAGACCGCGTGCCTATGTCCGACTGGGTGTTTACCGACAAGCCCAATTGGCGTGGCTTCAAGGCCCGCTCGGTAGTAGGCGGATATTACATGAAAATGCTTGAAGGCAAGCTGATTGGAAATAAACAATGACAAAATCTATTAAACGAATGAAAAGACTTTTTGCATGGGGAACCGCCCTCCTTCTTGTAGGCGGTATGCAGGCGGCCTTACTGCCGGTTGACGAGCCGATTACTCCTGTTGATTACGTCAGCACCTTGGTTGGCACGCAATCCAAGCATGCCCTTTCTACGGGCAACACTTATCCTGCTGTGGCAATGCCTTGGGGTATGAATTTCTGGACACCACAGACCGGTACTATGGGGGATGGATGGGCTTATACTTATGATGCCGACAAGATTCGCGGATTCAAGCAGACACACCAGCCCAGTCCGTGGATTAACGATTACGGACAGTTTGCCATTATGCCTATCACCGGAAAGGTGGCTTTCGACCAGGACGAGCGTGCCAGTTGGTTTTCTCATAAAGCCGAGACCGCCACTCCTTATTATTATAAAGTCTATCTTGCCGACCATGATGTGACGGCGGAGTTTGCTCCTACCGAGCGTGCCGCTGCCTTCCGTTTCACTTTCCCTGAAACGGAGGAAGCCTATGTGGTGGTCGATGCCATGGACAACGGTTCTTTTGTGAAAATCATTCCGGCTGAAAAGAAAATCATAGGCTACACCACCAAGAACAGTGGTGGTGTGCCAAGCAATTTCAAGAACTACTTTGTATTGCAGTTCGATAAGCCTTTTACTTATACTGCTGCCGTGAAGGACGGAAAGATTGCCCCCCGTACCACCGAGGCAAGTGCCAATCATGCCGGTGGCATCATCGGTTTTCATACCCTCCGTGGCGAGCAGGTGAATGTACGTGTGGCTTCCTCGTTCATCAGTCACGAGCAGGCCGAGTTGAACTTGAAGGAACTGGGTGACCGGACGCTTGAAGAGGTGGCGAAAGCCGGGCGTGACGAATGGAACCGGGTACTGGGCCGCATTGAAGTGCAGGATACCGACCTCGACCGTCTGCGTACTTTCTACTCTTGTTTCTACCGTTCTGTGCTTTTCCCGCGCAGTTTCTACGAGATAGATGCGCAAGGTCAGGTAATGCACTACAGCCCCTATAATGGTGAGGTGCTGCCCGGCTATATGTTTACCGACACCGGTTTTTGGGACACTTTCCGTTGTCTCTTCCCCTTTCTCAACCTGATGTATCCATCCATGAATGCCAAGATGCAGGAAGGATTGGCCAACACTTACAAGGAGAGCGGTTTCCTGCCCGAATGGGCCAGTCCGGGACACCGTGGTTGCATGGTGGGCTACAATTTATTAAATCATATAAATCATTGAATATGTGTATTTTATAATAGTATATAAAAAGTTGTTTTGCAATTTAGTATCATTTTAGTGCCATAATATCGCCTTTATAATAATGTTCTTAAACCTTATCTCATGCTTATTTCTACTGTACTTTTAAATATCATATAGTCTGATTTCTTTTCATATCTACGTTAAAAACGTTTTTTTAGCTGTACAATGAAAATAATTCGCTAATTTTGCAAAAGCATTTGAGTATTGTAGGCTCAGAATGATTAGTCTAAGACATATTCAGTAAAACATCACATTAAAATAATGAATGATGTTTGTGCTAATTTAGATATGCAAATGTATAATTGAAACTATAATATATGATATATGTACACTCCAACGAAATTGACAGAGTATCTTGATAAGTATAGTGTATCTTGGGCAAAAACACTTCCCAAAAACACTCCTCCTGAAGATATTGTAGTGGCATATAACAAAGAACCATTGTTTCGTCTTATACAAAATGAGGAGATAATGACAGAAGACGACCTAAAAACCCATTCTGAATTATATCCTAATAGAAATTTTGGAAATAATTTGTGGAAAGCTTCTGGGTTGTCTTCGCTTTGCACGCTAGAAGATGCTCGTTCTATGGCTAAATTGCCATATTTGAAACATTTACATGGCATAGCAGAGATAACAATGAATCCTGAATATGGTGTGATGCTCAAAACTCCGAGTAATAATTGTGCAAATCATTATACATGGTGGCATACTACATCTTTTGATTTGAACAATGCCGAAATCCAATATAGAGAAATAACCCTTCAACCGAAAGCTATATGATTCGATTAAATTTTATAGAGGTTATTGTTTTCTATGAAGTACCACAAATCTTCATAGCGACAGATATTTTTGACACAAAATACTTGTGTCTCTTATATCCGCATGATGATGAGTTATGTTATAAGTATCTTGCTGTTAAGATTAGCGAGAAACGTTTAAACTTATTCAAGGGTCAAGTCATTGATTTATTATCCATATATCAAACTCCAGAGGATGGTTGTTATTTTGATGTAGTGGTAAAAGAGGCAAATGATATTATCGCCACACCTCTGTCGGCAGATCAGATTCAACCTTTTATGCTACCGGATGAAGGATTCTATTGTAATTATGATGCAATTGATAATGAAGAACTCATATCACGCTCTTTACAAAGTGGTAAAATAATGTCTTGCATAGCATTTAGTGATATTGAAAACTCTCATAATATAGATGTTAATGTTTTAACAAATGCTTTAGATAGATATCAAGCCATGGTACGCAACTGTCATATAAAAAGATTTGGTAAACAATATGCTACAGAAGCAAACATGAAAGCTTGTGCATTACAGGCAGCATCTTTTGATGTACATTTTATTTTGAATGAGACATTTGACATGTTTGGAGAGGCATCGAGGATTTCATCTACCCTACAGAAAATAGATGAAATTTTTTCAACAAGCTCGTTAGATGAACTGAAAGAAAAGATTGAAGAGTTACAGGGGCATACACTAAGCAGTATGCGTTCTTTTCTACAAGTTATGGAAAAAAACAAGTTATCATTTAAACATAAATGGGTAAAATCAACATTGGAAAAAAGTACATCGGGGTCTACAATATCTTTAAATGCGATTTCAAGAGTTTATGATTATTTAAATACTCATACGGAATTAGAAGAAGTAACAACCGAGTTTGTGGGTTATTTTGCTTCTGGTACTGTCTTGAACAAAGGAAAATGGATTTTTATCTGTAATAAAAAAAGAATCACTGGAACAACTGATGAATCTAATATGTTCAATGGTATAACATTAGGAGAACGTCATCAATATAGAATAAAATGTATGGAATATCAAGATACAAATCCCCTTACAGCAAAGCCAAAAACGACATATAAACTCATTGAATGCACAAAATTGAACGTCCTATAAGTTATGAGAGCATTGAAATTAGAATAACTACTACGAAAAATATAGATTAAAACTCAATAAAAAAACATCTTGCAGGGTCGTATCAAGTCTGTCTTCAGAATGATACGACCCTCTATTTTACTTTAGAAAGTTCAAATTTCAAATTAAAAATTCATTTTTGCCCAATTGAATTTTAACCGCGCTGGTTTGCGTTACAAGCTAAATTTTAAATGATGGCAAAGTATTTACAATATCTACCGTCTGGCAAGAAAGCATAATGACCGACAGCAGGAGGTCGATGATATAACGGGGTTGCCCGTGTTCTCTTGACCAGTCGTTGGGGTCGTTCTTGATTTGGGATGCCTTGTCAATGGTGACGGCATAGCGTTCCATAATCCATTCGATGGCCGACTTGCCGTTGACGATGTACTCGTAGGCTTTGAGTGGGATGTTCTCAATAGAGATGTGGCCGTTGTAGATGATTTTGGTCTTGTCGGCCACGAGCTTGCCGTTTTCGTCGCGGACTTTAGCAAAACGCATCTTTTCCACGGCGAAATGCTGGTAGGTGGCATCCGTCCATTGGCTTTGCCAAATGTCAATGTCGCCAATGACTTTTACGGCAAGAGTTTGATAAGCCTTCATAGGCATTTCAGCGAAGAAAGCATAATCGCCGTCTTGCCCGGTGGCTTGTACATTGATGCCTTGCTCGTAGTTCAAATGCAAGTCGGCCAGTTCTTTTCCGGCTTTATAAAAGGCCATAAAGTCTTGTACGTTATCCACGATGGGGATGCGAGGCAAGGACTTCTTCAAATCATCGGCGAAGCGTTCACGGTATTGTTTAGAATGGAGTAGACCATAAACATAGTAGAAGATGTGTTCCTTTGTGATGGCATGTGAACCTCCGAATCGGCTGCGGACTTCTTTCAGAATCCAATCAGTTATGCCGTCACGACGGATATAACGGGTGGTTTCCACATCGCCAAAGAGGGTAGCTTGCGGATTTTTGTTTTCTTCATACCAATACAAAGGGAAACCTTGCCCCTTTTCTACCGTATCAAGTGGTGATAAATGTTCAAGAATTAAAGATGAGAATCCTTTATTAGCCGCTACCCCAGATACAACAATAGCTTTGTTTGACACTTGTGTATTGGGGAATATATGTGGTGATAGTCCGATATTCTCATTAAAATATTTATCAAAATAGAGGTTTGACTTTACAAATGGTCTATAACATGCTATTCTATCGCAGTCATAAGATATACTATCAGGAAATGTAAATCCCTTTGTCGCTCTATTTCTTAGTATGGCAGTCCAACTAATGTGAGTCGCATCCATATTTACAAATTCATTAATTGGGCATGTAGGCTTCTCATTTGCATATCGTTTGATTTCAGCATTATAATTTTTCATCATTTTTGATACGTTGTCATTCAATGCGTTGAGTGAAAAATTAAAGGCCCAGGCATCGCGGTTAGTACATATCCCTAAGTAATATGTAGAAAATACGGATTGGGATTGTTGGTTAAATTTCTTATCCGGGAACAGCGGTATAAGGCTATCAAATACACCATCACGTTGATTTATCCAATCAGCCTTATCATTAGGCGTGATGATTTGCCAATCCAATTTCTGAGAAGAAATGGAACGGAAATCTTTTACCATCTTAAGTTTTTGCTCACGAGAAAGGTAGTCGCCTATGTCGTGGTAATAGATTGTTGCCTTTTGTCCTTTCTTGGCTGGATTCTTGATAAGAAATGTAATAGCAATGGGAGTACGTGAGCCGCTACCAAAGATTTTGCCTCCTTCCTTGCGTGATAATTCGCCTGAAGTACGCTGATTCCCACGCAGATTCAACACATAAATGGACGTAAACTCCTCCTCAAAGCATCGGCGCATACCATCTTGTGCATTGCCGTCAATCCATGCACCGTTGCTTATAAAGGCAACAATGCCACCCTCATCTTTAGAAATACGGTCTGAAGCCCAACGGAATGCCTTTATATAAGAATCTCGTAAGGCTGCAACTGCAAGAGCAGACATGTTATTGCTCTCTTTTCTATAAGTTTTCAATATTCGTTCATCCAGTGTAGGATATGATAAATTCTGCGCATTGTCATTGGCCGACTTCTGCCCGATGGAATACGGCGGATTCCCCACAATCACCCTCACATGAGTAGCCATCTGCTTCTTCACCCGTTTGGAATTGTCTTGAAAGAACTCTGTGAACAGCTCGTTGTGTTTCTTCTCTGCCAGTTGGAAAGTATCTGTCAGACAGATACCGCTGTACGGCAGGTAGGATTCCCGACGGGTGATGTCGTGGAACACCGATTCGATGTTCACGTCGGCGATATAATAGGCCAGCAGCACAATCTCGTTGCAATGGATTTCATTCAGGTACTTACGCTCCATGTCCTCCTTGCGTATCAGGCCGGACTGCAACAGCCGCGTGATGAATGTGCCTGTGCCAACAAACGGGTCGAGGATATGCACGTTCTGTTCGGTTAGCGAAGTATTGAACTCGGATTTGAGTATGTCATTTACGGAATGGATGATGAAGTCCACGCACTCCACGGGTGTATAGACGATGCCCAGCTTCTCCACGGTAAGCGGAAATGCGCCTTTGAAGAACTTTTCGTAAAGGTTCTTGATGATGGTCTGCTTGCCTTCAAGGTTGTCTATGCCGCCGACGTTCGTCCTGACGGACTGGTAGAACTTATCCAATACTTCGGTGTCCTTTTCAAACGCTTGCTCCTGTAAAAGGTCTATCATACGCTGCATGGAACAGCTCACGGCGTTGTTGTTAACGAACTGGTAATCAGCAAAAAGCGCATCGAACACCGGGCGAGTAATCATGTGCTGCGCCAGCATCTCGATGGCCTGCGCCGCATCGACGGACGGGTTAAGGTCGCGCTGCAAGCCTTTGAGGTATTCGTTGAATGCCTTTTTGTGTACGCCCGACTGGATGAGCTTGGAAATGCGTTCGATGAACTTGTGGGCGATAAGTCCGATTTCCTTTGCCCAGTTCTCCCAATAAAGGCGGTCGCCGCACTTTTCCACGAGTTTGGCATACATCCCGTCCTGCAACTCTCCGAAGCGCAGTTCCAACTGCCGGGCGATTTCCGCCTTTTCAATCTCCCGTGCCTCGGTTTCACCCTCCTGCGTTCCCAATCCCGGACGGCCTATGGTGACGGACGGCGTGGAGGACTGCTTGTTGGGCTTCTGCTTGTTCAACGCAATCTTGTTCACCATCGCATTGAAACGGTCGTCGTGCGAACGGAGTGCGTTCAGGATAGCCCAGACCACATCGAACGTCTTGTTGTTGTCGAGTGCTTCCTCTGCGGAAACGTCGGACGGAACTACAATAGGGATGATGATATAACCGTACTTCTTCTCGTCGGGTTGCCCACGGTGGAAAGTACGCATCACGCGGCCTACCGACTGCACCACGTCCACTTGTGAATTACGGGCGGAAAGGAACAGCACGGCATCAAGCGACGGCACGTCTACGCCCTCGGACAGGCATCGCACGTTGGTAACTACACGGCATTCACGGTCGTTCTCCGGCTCGTTGGCCAGCCATTGCAGGATTTCGTTGCGTTCCTGCGAGTTCATCGAGCCGTCTATATGCTTAGTGGCCACGGAAACGGTGTGCGACAGGCTTTCCGCATCTAAGTTCTCTTCATACTTTCGGGATATTCTCGGAAGCACGGAAGCGATGTACTTGGATGTCCCGGCCTTACTCTCGTTGCCGATGGCGGAACAGAACGCCACGGCACGGCGCATCATGCGCGGGTCGGCATCCCATGTGCGGTGGTCGTCGCCACGCACCATCTTGGAAAGCCCGTTGATTACGCCGATAAGTTTGGACGTATCGTCAAAGTTCAGTTCGGTGGTCGTGTCAGTGATGTCGCATTTGATGTTCTCCGGCACATCGTCCTCGCTGACGGTCAGGACAAGCACCTTGTAATCGGTCAGCAAGTCGTTCTGCACGGCATACGAGAAGTTTACGCGGTAGAACTCCTCCCCGTAGAGGACTTTGTCGTCCATCGAACAGAGGATGCAGTCCTTTTCCGAAGCCTTGATTTTGGCGGATTCCCCGTACAGGCGCGGCGTGGCGGTCATGTACAGCCTGCGGCGGCCTTGCACGTTGTCATTGGAATGTATCTTGGTAAAGTTGCTCTCGTCCTTGTCGGCAATCTTCACGCCCGTAGTGCGGTGGGCTTCGTCGCAGATGATGAAGTCGAAGACACCGTATGCTCCGTTTGTTTCGGCAAGGATTTCCTGTTGCGCCGCAGAAACGGCATCAATGGACTGGTATGTAGAGAACACGACAACCAACCCGTCGTGTTCCCGGTATTTCTTCAACTGCGCGGCGATGGACTTCGTGTTGGTGGATGCAGGCACGGCAAGGTCAACCACGCTGTCGTCCGTGTCATCAAAGTCGTTGCGCGTTTTCCGTGACGCTTTGGCATCCGAACAGATGCAGACTGCCTTGATGGGCTTCTTCGCATCGGTAGCCCATGCGTTGAGCGACTGGCCCAGCAGGGCGATGGACGGCACCATGAACAGCACCAGCCCTTTGCCATCGAGCAACTGTTCGGCGATGAGCAGCGAAGTATAGGTCTTTCCCGTACCGCAGGCCATGATGAGCTTGCCCCGGTCGTTGCCGTCCACCATGTAATGGGCGTATGCCTTGGATATGGCGGTAAGCTGGTGTTCACGTGGTTTCTTTCCCTTGACAAGGGCGGAATCACCCGTAAGCCCGTCTAATAGCTTCTGCCAATCAACAGGCGATGAATTGAGGTCGGCCAGGCCGATGCGCGTCACGGGTGGCTCCTGGTTGCGTATGGCTTCCTCGGCATTGCTTCCCCAATGGGCGGTGGTTGAAATCCATACGCGGTTTGAAAAGCGTGTTGTCTGGAACGTCACTTCGTTGGTGAACGTGCGACTCGACGTGGCAAGGAACGAATCGACGGCAGGCTTGTCGATGGCGGTGTCCTCGGCGTAGCACTTGCACTGGATGGCCCAATAATCGCCCATTTCGGTTTTGGCAACGAGGTCGATGCCCGTGTCCGTGCCTCCGAAATCCTTGCGTCCGGGAAACTCCTCCCACAGCCACACCTTTTCCAACTCGTTATAGCGCGGGTCTGTCAGCAGCCATGAGCGCATCAGACGCTCGAACTTTGTACCTTTCTCTTTTTCCGTGAATGATTCGGTACGGAATTTATGTAATATCTCCTTGAAATTCATCTCTTGGTAAGAGATAAATGTCATAAGGAGTAATCCTAAGAATCTGCCGATTAGTAGATGTGATTGTATTGACTTGCCTAACAAATCAACATAAAAATCCTTTCAAATCCTATTATAAACGCACGATTTTAGCGGATTCTGCAATATTATGCGTACCTTTGCGACATAACAATTAACTCTTACCAAGAGATTTGGGTTCTCCCAAAACAGGTTTCGTCCTTATCGTGTAGGGATTTTTTTAGCGGAACTGCAACGGTTACAGTTTCAAACAATACCCTTTCAGCTTTCAAGACATATCCTTTTGCATCATGAAAGATGCCCTTTCGCGTTGTAAAAGGATGCCTCTTGCAAACTTGTCGGAAGTAAATAAAAACCGTAAGTAAAGCCTGTAAAAATGTAACAAACCGAAACTTCCTTTCATAAATAATCCCACTACATGTTTGTTCTTATAAGGACTTCAGGATTAGGCTGTTCGCTTCGTCTATCACGCTCGTGTCAAGCGATGCGAGGTAGATGCGCGTGGTTTCCTCGGAATCGTGCCCCATTCCCTCGCTGATGACGGAAAGCGGTATGTTCTTGCTCTTGGCAATGCTCGCCCAACTGTGCCTCCCACAATACATTGTCAACGGAACGGCCAGTCCTGCCAGCCGGGCGACTTCCTTCAAGGCGGTGTTCACCCTATAAATGGCGTTACGGTATTGCTTCCGTCCATCGGCTAACGGATTGGTGATAATGGGAAGCAGATAGTCTGTATTATAAGTGTCCTTGTACTTGGCGACAATATCCTCCATGCACCGCTCCCATTTGACACTTAACTGTTGCCCGGTCTTTCTTCTGCGGTATGTCAGTATGCCGTCCTTCAGGTCGGATTTCAGGAGATAAGCCATGTCGATGAACGACATGCCACGGGTGTAGAACGAAAAGAGGAACATATCCCGTGCATAGGCCAGATGGGGGTTCAACGTCAGGTCAAGTTCCTTGATGAGCTTGATGGCTTCCAACGATACGGCACGTTTCACTGTCTTGTCGATGCCTGTATAAACGTGTTTGAACGGATGCCTCTGTTCCGCCAGTTCCTTTTCCACGGCACGGTTATAAACGGCGCGTAGGATGCGCATATAGAATGAGACGGTGTTCGGACAGGCGCCATTGCCTTTCAGCCATGCCTCGTAAAGCTGCATCGTGTCGCTGTCTACCTCGCACAACAGGATGTCCTGTCCGGCACGGAACTTCATAAAACTGTTCAGCGTGGCCGTGTAAGTCTCCGAGGTGCGCACCCTGCCCAGTTGCTTTAATTGGCTGATGATGCCTTGCATGAAATGGAAAAGGGATAGGCCGTCAGGCTGACTGTTGAATTGTTTGGCCACATCTTCCGCTGTATAACCTCCGCCCTTGCGGTCAAGCAAGGCGATGATGGCTTTCAGGCGTTTGCAATCCCAACGGATTCTTTCGTCAACGGATTGTAGATAATTCTTTCGGATGTCGCTTATCTCGGCAAATATCCTGACGGATGAAGCCTTTTTGTCCCATTCGTTTTCATACAGGCGGAGTTCCGTACCGATTTGGCGGACTGCGCGGTTGCGGATAACCTGATAATATATGCTGCCCTCCTTGCCGTCCGTGGCGGAAGGTCGGAATTTTACTTTGATGGATGTCATTCACTTTGATTTTTCTTGTTTGGTATTGGTTTCATTATTTCTCATTTTTTCCAACTGCCTGTGGAATACAGCCAGCGTGGAATCCACACCAGCCGTTTCCACCAGTTCCTCGTAGGCTGCAATAGTTACGGCCAACGAAGGATGCAGTTTTTGGACTATGCTTGTTGCCACCCGGTGCTTGTCCGCTGCAATCCTTAGCCGTATATTTTCTTCCCGGTACTGATGCCATTGCACCCAGCTTACAACGGACAAGGCGACAAACAGCAGCATCACGAAAATGCCAGTCCATGCGTAAGGGTTCTTGTACCAGCCATCGGGGATTTTGCACCATAAGAATTTTACCCATTTGGATATGGCATTGAACTTTGGGAAACGCAAAAATCCTTTTGTCTGCCGTTGGTTCTGCTGTGCGTTTTCCGTGTTGTGCTTGCTTCCCTCTATATGCTCCACCAGCATTTTGCGGATGCTTATCAAAAGTTCTGTCATGGTCGGTATGCCACGCTTGCGCCTGTCCTTCTCGTCGGCTTCCAGATTCGCCTGTAGGCTCGCAAGCATTTCATCGCCCAGCGATTTCCTGTAGGCGGCGATTGATTCCTCGCTCCAGAATATGTCATTGATGTTGTCAATGGCTTTGCCTCCGGCGAAGCGGATTAGTGGTTCTAATTTCATCGCCAGCCTTTTCACCGCCTCGTCCTTGTCCGAAGCGACCTTTTCATCAAGCTTCGTTTTGATGGCCTCTATGTCCTCGGCCAACGCCCCTATGAGGTCTGTGAGGTTCTGCATTCCGTCTTTCATCTTCTTCTCCTTCTTGGTTTAAGTTTGTCCTTTTCCTTGTCGCTGTCGCCCCAGCCGTTGTCGTTTCCTCCACCTCCGCCGCCGGATGACACTTTGGCCTGGTGCGGTTGGACGCACAACTCAACGAGTACGCCTATGCTCGTTCGGACAATGGCTGCATCTGCATTGGCATCGGTAAAAGTTCCGTTGTCGGATGGGGATGCCTGCTCATCAGTAGAAATGGATTTTGTTGCCTGCCCAAATGGTCGTTCTGATTCATAAGTAGATGCTTTCCTGTCTGCACGGTGTTCATTCGTTGGCCGGATGTGGTTCTCTCCATACAGATTGTTCCTCCATTCCACATCGCCAATGATGCGTCCGCCAAGCTGCTTGTCCAACTTATAAAAGCCCATGCCTCGGTCTATCCGTGATCCGCTGAATGAAACTCCGTCTTTGGTGAACGACACGCCAATGATTTTTCCATTGCGCCTGTCGAACTTGAAACTGGTTCCGATGCCCTGTTTGGCCAGCCTGTCGCACAATTCCGACCAACTTCCGCAACGGGGCAAGGCGGCTTTGACGGCATCGTGGATTTGGTACTTCACCTTGTCCTTGCCTCGCAACCGCTCACGCTTCACGTTCACCTTGCCTTTGGAGAAATGCAGGCCGTATTCCCTCGTGAGAGCCTTGCACACCGCCACGTTTCGCACGGCGTCGTTACGGTCGCTGATGGTGTTCCCGTCGTTGTCAACCCTGTTGGCCACGATGTGCAAATGCTGGTGTTCGGTATCGGTGTGTCGGCTCACGATGTACTGGGTGTTCACAATGCCCATGCGCCGCATGTACTCACGGGCGATTTTGGCCATCAGACCGTCCGTCAGCTTGGGCGTGTCCTCGTGGGCGAAGTCCAGCGAAATGTGGTACACGGGATTTTTCAGCCTGCGCCCCGGCTTGTCGTCCGCCTGCCCCTGCATACTCGCCGCGATGGTGGCGTTGCTGTCAAGCCGCACGTCCTTGCTGTCGATGAGCCGCGCTTTCTTCGGGTTGTTCACGTAGTTCACCAGCCTGGCGAAGCTCGCCCGTTTTTTCAAGTCGCCCATCATATCCTTGCGATAATTTTGTTGAACTCGTCCAGCAGGGCGGTGATTTTTCCTTTGGTTCTCGGGAAGCCCTGTTGGTGCGCCATCTTCGCCAACTGGTTCAGGTTGTTGCAGCCGCCCTCCAGCATCCTTATCTGTTTCCTGTCCTCCTGTGTCCGTGCCGCCACGACCTTGCCCTGCAAAAGAAGTTCGCGCAGGAAGTGCGACGGTTTCTTTCCGGCATCGGCGATGCGCTTCATCACGGTCTTCCATTCGGCCACGGTGAGCCTCGTGGAAACGGTTTTCGTCCGTGCCTTGCCCTTTGCGGACTTTGGCCGTCCGCCTTTATGCCTGTTGTCTTGGTCTGTCATACTCATATTGTCGTTATAGGTTATAAATGGATGTGTGTTTTAGGGCTATGATTAGGCGTGGCCGTTCTCCGCGTGGCCGGGTCGCCGTTGGTGGCGTCGTTTTCGTAGACGAAAACATTAACTTGCCAGCCCTAAAACACAGCCCTGTAAAAATGCCATTCCCGGCCATGCCTGCCGCTTAGGTATAAGAAGTGTTGCCATCAAACAAGGTGCGTTCACGCGGCATTGTAGGTGGTCTGTCCTCCGATTGCGCCGTGTCGCCATTGGGCTTTGTTTGTGGTAGTTCAACCGGGCTTTCCATAGGATGGACGGGGTCTGCCACAAGCTCCTTGTCATCTAAAACTGGCTGCCCCGTAGGCTCTGTTTGGCTCGGCTGTCCTGCTTGGTTCGCTGTTTTCCCGTCTTCACCCTTTGGCTGCTTCTTCCTTACCGCCGAGCTTTTCCGCAGGAGTTCCAGCCGTTGGCCGTTGAACAGGTAGATGCGGACACCCTCGTATGCCTTGACGGTCGGGATGTATGATGGATTTTCAGTAACCCGTCCGTCTTTCATCCACGACTTCACGCACACCATATCTATAATAGAGGTCACGGGATTGGAAGCAACACGGATTAGGCCGCGCTTGCAGAAATCCTCCAACAGGCGGCTCACAGCCTTGCGCCCGATGTTCCACTCCCTTGCCAATGAAAGCATGGAGCCGTCCGTCTGTCCTGGACGGATGGTATAAGCCATGCCGCGCTTGTTACAGGCGGTGTCCTCCGTCGCCATTCCCGACAAAAGGGAAAAGAAATAAAAGAGGTTGCACGTTCCGCAGGTGGTGCCGTACAGGAAGTACCATGCTTCCACACCCATTGCTATCTCCATTTTGTAGCACGTTAGTTCCAGTTGTTTCTGCTGTTTCATAAGCTCATTCATTGGTTGGTGTTCCTTTTCCGTTTTCTTTCTTGGCGTTCTTGTCGGCCTCCCTGTTGGTGGCCTTGAGGTTCTTGATGCGGTCTATCTGCTCTTTCGGGAACAGGACGCGCCTACCAATCCGCTGCCCCTTGATATGCCCCAGCTTCTCGTGCCGCCAGATGGTGGCGATGCTCACGCCCCATTTTTCGGCCAGTTGCCTGATGGTGTAATACTCCGATGCGTCCTGCGGTGCTTGCGTCTGTCCGTATTCCTCCAGCGCGCACCTCACGCTTGCGCCGATGAGCTGTTGAAGCTCGTCGCGCGATACCAGTACCATTTCCGTCTTTTCTGCCATATAATCGTGGTTTTGAATTAACGGCGGCAAAGTTAGGGCGCGGATGAAACGGGTGAATTTGTGGCGACTTGTGAAATGAACGGACATAAGAAAAGCCGTCAAACGGCTGTCGCTTAACGGCTTGTGATACGTAGTGGCTTGTGGTGAATTGTAGCCACGTATGGATTGCTGCATTATTTTATCATCGGCATCAGTTCCTTCAGCTTGGATATAAAGGTCTTTTCCACATTGTATTTGGCAAGGTTTTCCACGGTAATTCCTATCGAATCGGCCGCCGTTTTGCGGTATTTCTTCCAGTCCTTGAAGTATGCCCGTGAAACAAGCGTGATGACGCAGCGGAGCTTGCCTTTCACGCCTTTGGCGTATATCATTGAATAGTCTGCACGCATGACGGAACGGATGAAGTCCTTGTCGGAAACGGCGTTCCCGTCCAGTAGAGGCTTGCCCTTGTCTGGGCCGCTCTGCACGGCTAAGGTGGTGAGGAAATGGTACAGCCTTAGAACAGGCACTTGCACCGTTGTGGTAAACGCTTCTCCCGTTGTGCTGTCAGCACCTATAAAAGCGGATGGCGTTTCCTCTTTACAAATGGTGGTCGGCTTGGGCGCACTCTCATGCAGCACGTTCCTTTTGACATATCCCATTGTCATTGCGATGTGGAACATCTTAATCCCTGCCGACTGCGTTTTGTGGTTGCCGCCACGGAACAACACGGAAAGGTGTGCGGCTTTTGCGAAGTCCTCCGTGAACAGCCGTGCCAAATCCTTGTCGTTGGCGTTTGCGATGTACTCCTTGACTGCCTCGATTTCATTTCTGCCAATGTGCGCAAGCAGGGCATAGGTTTCCTCTCCGACATCTTCTTTCCCTTTGTTCGTGTCGGCCATTGCCGTGCATTTGCGAATGGCAGTCCGGATGGTGTCGATACAGCCCGTGGCCTCGGCGCGTGTCATTGGTTTTCTTGCCCCGTCCGCTCCATTGTAGTTGTCGTTGCCGGAAAAGAAGTATTGGCCGATGACTTCCATCGTGGCGTAGGCGATGCCGGAACGGTAGGTTTCCGTTTTCAGTCCGGGATGGAATGCCGAACAAAAGTCGTGCAGGCGTTTGGTGTCCTCACGCAGGGCGGCAAACTGCCGTGCCAAATCCCTGTCGTCATGTTCGGCGATATAGTCACGGATGCCGGACAAACAGAGCGGTACGGTTTTCAGGTTGCGTTTGATTTCCCTGTACGCTTCCCTGCGCACGGATTCATCCTTGTTTTCGTCACAGGCAAGACCAGCCGCTATTTTCAGACTGGCACGGATGCCGTGCGAAAGCTGTAGCAGGTCACTGATGATTGCAAATCTCGTCTTTTCCATAGGCAACCGTCTTACATTTCAATGATGCCCTCAAAGTCCTTCAACGCTATCACGGCCTTTTCCTCTGCGTCCAATTTGAGGTAACGGCGCAGTTGCGCCTCGCTGCTATGCCCCGTGATGGCTTGGATGGACGACAAAGGCACTCCGGCCTTGTATGCGTTGGTGGCGAAACTTCTCCGCGCCGTATGCGAGAGGAGCATGTCGCAGAACCTCCGTCCTCGTTTCGGGTTGAGCCTTTTCTCGTCAAGCCCGCAATCCCACGTCCACCCCAGCAACAGGCCGACGGTCTTTATCAGCTTGTTCATCTCGTTGGGGCATACGTGCGGCAGCTTGCCGTCATATTTGTCAAGGATTTGCCTCACGCGCCTGTCAACGGGGATATAGACTTTCTTTTCTGTTTTCTGCTGGGTGAGCAATATGAACTCCACGCCGTTTATCTCGGTTATCATGTCCTCGCATATCCTCGCGTAGTCGGACACGCGCTGCCCGGTCAGGCACCCGACTATGAAAACATCCCTCACGTGTTCCAACGTGCGTATGTGGGTGATGCGGCACTTGGATAACTGCATCACCTTTTCTTCCTCGTCTATCTTCAAACCCTCCAGCCTTTCCTTGACGGCCTCCTTGGTGGAAAGGTCGAGTTCCAGCATTTCCTGTATCTGCTCCGGGGTGATATAGATGTTGTCCACTTCCTCTTTCTTCGGCACGAAGTCCGAATGGCGGAAATCGTCACACTTGGTCAGCTTGTCCTCATAGGCCGCTTTCGCCACCGTGCGGACATCCGTCATATAAGAGTTGATTGCGTTGGGCATGAGACCGCGCCCTTTCCAGTAACCGACAAGGCTGTTGCGTGTTTCCATCGTCATGTCGTCCAGCCCGATTTTGCGGTGCGTTTCCTTTTGGTAGTTGCGGATTTGGCCGAGAATGATGCGCAGCCCCTTGATATACGCCGGAGTGACTTTCACGGTACGGCCTTTCTTGGTGCGCCGCCCTGTTTCCAAATCCTCAATATAAGAGGTGAGGAAGTCCTCGAACAGCATTTTGCCCTTGGGCTTGACCTCCACAATCTGCATCATGCCGTTCAACACGTCGTGCTTGACGCTCTCGATGATGGACTTCGCCTTTTTCGGGTCGAAGTCCTCCGCCTCGAACTCCGCCTTTATCCTTGCGAGGACTTGGGCGAACTGCCCGTACTTTATGCCGATGCTTGACATGAGGGCGGACGAGGTGTATTGCAGGGAGCGATATTTCTCCCATTCAAGCTGCCGAATGGTGAAGCCTGTCACGGCCTTCATGTTGGCCTTGCCTGTGCGCACACGGGCATAGACCGAACCGAAGTCCTCCTTGCCCGCCTTTGCTGATTTTACGAAGATGAAATCCATATGCGGAATGTCTTTGGGTTACTGGTACAAAGGTACGAAATATATTCTGAAATATAGTACCAAATAGTACCAATAATTTCTAAAACCGTGAAATTTCGTGAGTATTCCAATCAAGTGAAAACATCTGCAAATAACTGATATATAGGAATAATCAATAAAACAAGGTTACACTGAATATAAATAGTGAATAGTGGGCAACAATTCCGCCTCTGTGGTGGCGGATGCCTGGCTGAAAGGTCTGCGTGGCTACGACATCGAGACATTATGGAATGCTGTGAAGAGCGGTACGGAGAATGTGCATCCCGAGGTTTTCTCTACCGGACGCCTGGGACATGAGTATTACAACAAGCTGGGTTATGTGCCCTATAATGTGGGTATCAACGAAAATGTAGCCCGTACGCTGGAGTATGCTTATGATGATTGGTGCATCTACCAGTTGGGACTTTCGCTCGGCAAGTCGAAGAAAGAACTGGCTCCTTTTGCCAAACGCGCGCTGAACTACCGGAATCTTTTTGACCCTGCCCATAAGTTGATGCGCGGCAAGAATGAAGACGGTACGTTCCAATCGCCTTTCAACCCCTTGAAGTGGGGTGACGCCTTCACCGAAGGAAACAGTTGGCATTATTCGTGGTCGGTTTTCCACGATCCGCAAGGACTCATTGACCTGATGGGTGGCAAGGACTCCTTCAACCAGATGATGGATTCCGTGTTTGTGTTGCCGCCTGTGTTCGACGAAAGTTATTATGGCAGTGTCATCCACGAAATTCGGGAGATGCAGATCATGAACATGGGCAACTACGCTCACGGCAACCAGCCCATACAGCACATGATTTACCTCTATAACTATTCCTCCCAGCCGTGGAAGGCGCAGTACTGGCTGCGTGAGGTTATGGAGCGTATGTACAGTGCCAATCCCGACGGCTATTGCGGTGATGAGGACAACGGCCAGACATCTGCTTGGTACGTGTTTTCAGCTTTGGGATTCTATCCCGTCTGTCCGGGTACAGATCAGTATGTGCTGGGTGCTCCTCTTTTCCGTTCTGTGCGTCTGCACTTGGAAAATGGCAAGACTGTGACGATTGAAGCTCCTGAGAATAGTCGTGCCAACCGCTACGTGCAGAAACTTACAGTGGATGGCGTTGACTATACACGCAACTTTCTGACACACGAGCAACTGACGAACGGCTCCTCGCTGCGCTTCACTATGGACAATGTGCCCAACAAACTGCGTGGGACAGGAGAGGAGGATGCTCCTTACTCCTTCTCGAAAACGCTTAAAAAGAAGAAGTGACCTCAAAGCCAAAACCATAGCAATTAATGATGAGGGTGTGCCGAATGTCTGACGGAGTGATAGCTGAAAAACGTTTTGACACACCCTCTCTCTCTTACGATAAATCACTGTTTGAAAACCCTATTTACCATGAAACTTAAGAAACTTACTATTTACTGCTTGGCATTGTTTTGCTCCTCTTCTTCTGTTTATGCGCAATCTGGTGAAGAAGTTCAAAAGAAACGTAGCGGCAATCCGATTTTTCCCGGTTGGTATGCCGACCCTGAGGGAGTAGTGCTGGACGGGAAGTTCTGGATTTATCCTACATATTCCGCTCCTTATGATGAACAGACTTTTATGGATGCCTATTCTTCGCCCGACTTGGTGCATTGGACCAAACATCCACGCGTGCTTTCAAAGGAAAATATCCCATGGTTGCGCCGTGCTTTGTGGGCGCCGGCTGTTATCGAGGCCAATGACCGCTATTATCTTTTCTTCGGAGGGAACGATATACAGAACAACTCTGAGATTGGCGGTATCGGTGTGGCTGTGGCAGACAATCCGGCAGGTCCTTTCAAAGATGTGCTGGGCAAGCCCCTGATTGATAAAATTGTGAATGGCGCACAGCCCATCGACCAGTTTGTGTTCCGTGATGACGATGGCACTTACTATATGTACTATGGCGGATGGGGGCATTGCAACATCGTGAAACTGTCTTCCGATTTACTTAGTGTCGTTCCTTTTGATGATGGCACAGTCTATAAAGAAGTGACTCCTCAGGACTATGTGGAAGGTCCTTTCATGTTGAAACGTAACGGAAAGTATTACTTCATGTGGTCGGAAGGCGGTTGGGGAAGTCCCGACTACCGTGTGGCCTATGCCATTGCCGACTCTCCTTTCGGGCCGTTCCATCGCGAGGGAATCATTCTTCAGCAGGATGCCGATGTGGCTACCGGTGCCGGACATCATTCAGTGGTGCGTGGAAAAGGTAAGGACGAATGGTACATCATTTACCACCGTCGCCCGTTGGGAGAAACGGCAGCAAACAGCCGTGCCACCTGCATTGACCGGATGTACTTTGACAAAAAAGGAAAGATAAAGCCGGTGCGCATGACTTTCGAGGGAGTGAAAGCTACCACCCCTCCACTTGACTAATAGCAATTTTCAATTCAAATTTATATAGAAGAAATATGAGTCTTAATTCCAAAAAGATTTGTTTCAGCCTTGTCCTGGCTGCGGCTGCCGGGATGGTTCAGGCTGTCAATAGTAGCTGCCTTCTTGCCGATGCGGGCTTTGTAGCCGTGCAGGATAATACGGTATCTGCCGGTAACTATACCTCTAACCGTCCTAAAGAGAAACAACGACTTTTCCGTTCCACTGCCGTGGAGAAAGAGATTGTCCGTGTACAGATGCTTTTGAAGAACCGCAAGCTTTCCTGGATGTTTGCCAACTGTTTTCCAAATACGCTGGATACTACTGTGCACTTCCGCAAGGGCAGCGATGGAAAGCCTGATACTTTTGTATATACGGGTGACATCCATGCTATGTGGTTGCGTGACTCAGGGGCGCAAGTATGGCCATATGTGCAGCTTGCCAATAACGACCCGAAACTGAAAGAGATGCTGGCCGGTGTTATTCTACGCCAGTTCAAATGTATCAATATCGACCCATATGCGAATGCTTACAACGATGGTGCGCTGCCCGATGGGCATTGGATGAGTGACCTTACTGACATGAAGCCCGAACTGCATGAACGTAAATGGGAAATCGACTCGCTTTGTTATCCTTTACGGTTGGCTTATCACTACTGGCAGGTGACGGGTGACACTTCGGTTTTCGGTGCTGAATGGCTGGAAGCCATCCGCAATATTTATACTACTTTTTGTCAGCAGCAGCGCAAAGAGGGTGCCGGTCCCTACAAATTTCAACGCAAGACGGAGCGTGCGCTCGATACGCTGAACAATGATGGTCTGGGTGCTCCTGTCCGTCCGGTGGGACTTATCGTGTCCTGCTTCCGCCCGTCGGACGATGCCACAACGCTTCAGTTCCTTGTGCCTTCCAACTTCTTTGCTGTCACTTCCTTGCGTAAGGCTGCCGAGATTCTGGAAACAGTGAACAAGGAGACTGCTTTGGCTGCCGATTGCCGTGCCTTGGCCGATGAGGTGGAAATGGCTTTGAAACGCTATGCAACCTACAATCATCCTGAATTTGGTACCATTTATGCTTTCGAGGTTGATGGTTTCGGTAATCATTTGCTGATGGACGATGCCAATGTGCCTAGCTTGCTTGCCATGCCCTATCTGGGAGATGTAGACGTCAATGACCCTATTTATCAGAATACCCGCCGTTTTGTGTGGAGCGACAGCAATCCTTATTTCTTCTGCGGCAAAGCCGGTGAAGGTATCGGCGGACCGCATATCGGCTATGACATGGTGTGGCCTATGAGCATTATGATGAAAGCTTTCACAAGCCGGGATGATGCCGAAATCAAAACTTGCATCAAGATGCTGATGGATACGGATGCCGGTACGGGCTTCATGCACGAGTCGTTCCATAAGGATGATGCAACTAACTTCACCCGCCCTTGGTTTGCTTGGCAGAACACCCTTTTCGGTGAGTTGATATTGAAGTTGGTTAATGAAGGGAAGGTGGATTTATTGAATAGCATTGATTAAGATATAACATGAAGAACTTATATACATGGGTGGCTGCCTTCCTTTTCGTGGCATTGGCAATTTCGGTTATGGCTTGTACTTCTGCCTCTTCTGCTGGTACGGTGACGGTGGTTGACCGGCCGGATATACATGCTGTCAATACTAATTATATGGGTTACCGTGCCCCGCTTCGTCCATTGAACTTTATAAAATTGCCAGTAGGCAACATCCGTCCCGAGGGGTGGGTAAGGAAATTTCTGGAGTTGCAGCGCGACGGCCTGACCGGACATTTAGGGGAAATCAGTGCTTGGTTGGAAAAGGATGACAACGCTTGGCTTACGACCGGTGGGGACCATGGTTGGGAGGAAGTTCCCTATTGGCTCAAAGGGTATAGCAGTTTGGCATATATTCTGAATGATCCGAAGATGATAGAAGAAACCAAATACTGGATCGAAGGCGTATTTGCCAGTCGCCAGCCGGACGGTTATTTCGGCCCGGTCAACGAACGCAATGGAAAACGCGAACTTTGGGCACAGATGATTATGCTCTGGTGCCTGCAATCTTATTACGAGTATTCTCAAGACCAGCGTGTCATAGACCTGATGACAAACTACTTTAGATGGCAGATGACGGTTCCCGACGACCGACTTCTGGAAGACTTTTGGGAGAATAGTCGTGGAGGCGATAATATCATTAGCATTTACTGGCTTTACAGTCATACGGGAGATGCTTTTTTGCTCGAATTGGCCGAAAAGATTCATCGCAATACTGCGGACTGGACTCAGTCGACCTCTTTGCCCAACTGGCACAACGTAAACATTGCCCAATGTTTCCGTGAGCCTGCTACTTATTATATGCAGACCGGTGATTCTGCCATGCTGAAAGCCTCTTATAATGTCCATCGACTGATTCGTCGTACTTTCGGGCAAGTGCCCGGTGGCATGTTCGGGGCAGATGAGAATGCCCGTTTGGGATATATCGACCCCCGCCAAGGGGTGGAAACCTGCGGGCTGGTTGAGCAGATGGCTTCTGATGAAATTATGCTTCGCATAACGGGCGATCCCTTATGGGCCGAGCATTGCGAAGAAGTTGCATTTAACTCTTATCCGGTTGCCGTGATGCCGGATTTTAAAGCGTTGCGCTACATCACTTGCCCGAACCATGTCGTCAGTGATTCCAAGAATCATCATCCGGGCATTGACAACCGCGGACCGTTTCTTTCGATGAATCCTTTCAGCAGTCGTTGCTGTCAGCACAATCATGCACAAGGCTGGCCCTACTTTGCCGAGCATCTGGTTTTGGCAACTCCCGACAATGGAGTGGCAACGGCTCTTTATGCAGCTTGCAAAGCTGTGGTGAAAGTAGCTGATGGAAAGGAAATCACTTTGCACGAAGAGACGAATTATCCTTTTGAGGAAGACATCCGTTTTTCTGTCTCTACCGAGGGAAAAGTCGTCTTCCCGTTCTATTTCCGAATCCCTTCATGGACTCAAAAGGCGAAAGTGTGCGTGAATGGTGAGGAAGTGGATGCGGTTCCCGTGGCAGGGAAGTATCTCTGCATCCATCGCGAGTGGTCGGATGGTGACTGTGTGGAATTGACGTTTCCGATGTCTTTGTCCATGCGCACCTGGCAGGTCAATAAAAACAGCGTAAGTGTGGATTACGGTCCTCTCACGCTCTCTCTTAAGATTGCTGAGAAATATGTGGAGAAGGACAGCCGCGAAACGGCCATCGGTGATTCTAAATGGCAAAAAGATGCTGACCCTCAAAAATGGCCCACTACTGAGATATATTCCGGCAGCGCGTGGAATTATTCGCTGGTGTTGGACAAGACAGAACCCTTGAAACACTTCGAGGTAATCCGTAAATCATGGCCGGCCGACGACTACCCTTTTACGGTGGCCAATGTACCTTTGGAGGTGAAGGCTGTCGGCCGATTGGTTCCCGAATGGGAAATAGATGAAACCGGGTTGTGTGGCGTGTTGCCCGAAGAGGATGCAGCGAGAGGCGACAAAGAAGAAATCACACTCATCCCTATGGGAGCTGCGCGGTTAAGGATATCTGCGTTCCCGAATACAAGAGAATAAATTGATGAATGATGCGGACAGTAGTGAAGTGCTGACATCTTTAACTCCTGACTTGCATAAATAGAAAACTTAAAATAAAATGAAACGTATTGCTTTTTGGGATTACGTGCGCGTGTTTGCGTGCTTCTTGGTCATGTTGGTTCATGCCAGTGAGAATTTTTATGGAGCTGCCGGCTCTACAGATATGGTAGGACCGCAGTCTTTCCTTCAGAATGAGGGCGATAGGTTGTGGGTATCAGTTTATGATGGTTTCTCTCGTATGTCTGTGCCTCTGTTCATGATTGTTTCGGCTTATCTGCTTGCACCGATGAAGAAAGGACAAAGCTGTTGGCAGTTTTACCGCAAACGTTTCCTGCGCATCATGCCGCCGTTCGTCTTTTTCATGGTACTATATAGCACGTTGCCCATGTTGTGGGGACAGATAGACGGCGAACAATCTCTGAACGACCTTTCACGTATCTGGCTGAACTTTCCTGCGCTTGCCGGGCACTTCTGGTTTATGTATCCGTTGATAAGTCTTTATCTGTTCATTCCGGTCATTTCACCGTGGCTGGAGAAGGTTTCGGCCAAAGAAGAACGTTTCTTCATCGGATTGTTTCTGATTTCTACTTGTATACCTTTCCTCAACCGTTGGTTTGGTGAAGTATGGGGACAGTGTTTCTGGAACGAATATCACATGTTATGGTATTTTTCGGGTTATTTAGGCTATCTTGTGCTGGCACATTATATCCGCGTGCATCTTACTTGGGGGCGCTCCTTGCGTCTGCGGGTCGGTTTCTTGCTTATGCTGGTCGGCGCGGCGGCTACCATATGGTCGTTCTATGTCCAGGCTGTTCCAGGAGTGGTTCATTCTACACCGGTCATTGAGGTGGGATGGGCTTTCTGTACCCTTAATTGCGTGGCGTTGACGGCAGGCACATTTTTGTTGTTCGGCTGTATCAGCATTCCGCAGCCTCCGCGCATCATTGCCGAAATGTCTAAACTCAGCTACGGCATGTTTCTTATGCACATTTTCTGGCTTGGCTTGTGGGTGTCGGTGTTTAAGTCTACATTGGGATTGCCCACTGTGGCTGCCATTCCGGTTATAGCGGTATGTACGTTTATCAGTTGTTTCGTGGCAACCAAGCTCATCTCGTTGATACCGGGCAGTAAATGGATTATCGGGTAAAAACCTTGTATTCGCTTTCCCGTTGAAGGCTCGGGAGCTGTCAATTGCCTGCTGCTAACCTCACTGTAGTAGGGGCGTAGCGTCACTGCAAAATGGTTGCATTCTTTTTGCACTGATTATCTGCTGATTCATAAATGGTTATGCTAAGAGGAAAGGAGGTGTAATCAAAGACAGATGCGTAATTGATAAGAAAACGCCGGAACACCTATGAGGTGCGGTAGTGCGAAGGAAAGAGGTCTTACCGGAAAAGCCGATGAATAGGAAGGTTGAGGAAGAAGGTGAAGGCTGTGGAGGATGAAAATACTCTCTCTTTAGCTGAAAAGCTGTGTATTCTGCTTGAAAACGTGTACTTTTGCAGATTATATGAATGAATGGCAGAATATGAACAAATCCGAAAAGCGAGTATTAGTGGGAATGAGCGGAGGTATAGACAGTACCGCCACTTGCCTGATGTTGAGGGAACAGGGCTATGAGATAGTCGGCCTCACCATGTGGGTGTGGGGAGACGAACCGGTGGAAGCCCGCAACCTTGCCGACAGTATGGGAATTGAACACCATGTGGCAGATGAGCGTGAGGCTTTCCGGCAGATTATTGTTCAGAACTTTATCGATGAATATCGTCGGGGGCGTACTCCCAATCCTTGTGTGATGTGTAATCCGTTATTCAAGTTCCGTATCCTGACGGAGTGGGCGGACAGGTTGGGGTGTGCGTTCATTGCTACCGGGCACTACACCCGTCTGGAGGAACGGAACGGGAAGGTTTACATTGTTGCCGGGGATGATGATAAGAAAGACCAGTCCTATTTCCTCTGGCGACTGGGGCAGGAGGTGTTGAAGCGATGCATCTTCCCGTTGGGAGCATTCACCAAGATGCAGGTTCGCGAGTATCTTCGTGATAAAGGATATACGCTCAAGGCGGAAGAAGGGGAAAGCATGGAAGTCTGTTTCATCAAGGGAGACTACCGCGACTTCTTGCGCGAGCATTCCTCGGAGATAGACAGTGAAGTGGGGCCGGGATGGTTTGTCAATTCGGAAGGCGTCAAACTGGGGGAGCACAAAGGATTTCCTTACTACACTATCGGACAGAGGAAAGGCCTGGAGATAGCTTTGGGCAAACCTGCCTATGTGCTGAAAATTAATCCGCAGAAGAATACCGTGATGCTGGGCGATGCGGAACAATTGAAGGCCGGATATATGCTGGCCGAAGAGGAGAATCTGACGGATGAAGACGAATTCTTTGGATCGGAAGAACTCACCGTGCGCATCCGTTATCGCAGCAAACCTATTCCTTGCACCGTGAAGCGCCTGGAGGACGGGCGTCTGCTGGTGCACTTCTTGTCGGAGGCTTCTGCCATTGCTCCAGGACAGTCTGCCGTGTTCTATGTCGGCCGGCGTGTGGTTGGAGGCTCATTCATCGCTTCCCAACGGGGCATCGGGATGTTTCTTTAATTTTTAATTTATAATTTCTAATTGTGAAAAGACTTGTACTTCTTTCAGCCTTTGTCCTGTTTGCGGCGGGAGCATCGGCACAACAAGATACTTTGAAGTATCGTATCAGCCTGAAGGATAAGGCTGCCACCACGTATTCGCTGGAACATCCGGAAGCGTTCCTTTCTGAAAAGGCGATTGAGCGTCGCCGGAAGCAGAATCTTCCGATAGACTCGACAGACCTTCCGGTATGCCGTAAGTATGTGGATGAGATTCGCAGGCAAGGCGCGAAGATTGTCGTTACCGGCAAATGGGAGAATTTTGTTACAGTGTCCTGCAACGACTCTGCATTGATAGAGCGTATTGCCGCCCTGCCTTTTGTTCGGAAGACGGAAAAGGTCTGGATAGCTCCCGGAGGTGACGGGCCGTTCATGGCGACAGAGCGCGACTCTCTGATAAACCGCCCAAGCGTGCATCCCGACAGCATTTATGGATTGGCTGTCGACCAGATACGGCTGAGCAATGGCGATAAGCTGCACGAAGAAGGCTTCAAGGGACAAGGAATGACGATTGCCGTTATCGACGCGGGTTTCCACAATGCCGACAAGATAACCGCCATGCAGAATATCCGCATCCTGGGTACGAAGGATTTTGTGAATCCCCAATCGGATATATTTGCCGAAAGCAGCCACGGCATGGCGGTGCTCTCGTGCATCGCCATGAATCGCCCCGGTGTCATGACCGGTACAGCTCCCGAAGCTTCTTTCTGGTTGCTGCGTAGCGAAGACGAATACTCCGAGCATCTGGTAGAGCAGGACTACTGGGCTGCTGCTGTGGAATATGCCGATAGCGTGGGAGTGGATGTGCTTAATACTTCATTGGGATATTACGCTTTCGATGATAAATCCAAGAATTATAAGCTCCGCAATCTGGATGGGCACTATGCGCTGATGTCACGTCAGGCATCGCGCATAGCCGATAAGGGTATGGTATTGGTATGCAGTGCCGGAAATTCGGGCACCGGTTCTTGGAAGAAGATTACGCCTCCGGGCGATGCCGAAAATGTGCTGACGGTGGGTGCTGTCGACAAGGAAGCTGTTCTGGCTCCTTTCTCGTCTGTAGGGAATACGGCAGACCATCGGATAAAGCCGGATGTTGTAGCCGTCGGGCTGGGTGCCGACGTTATACGTACGGACGGCAACCAGGGAAGGGCGAACGGTACCTCTTTTGCCTCACCCATTATGTGCGGCATGGTGGCTTGCTTGTGGCAGGCTTGTCCCGAACTTACGGCAAAAGAAGTGATAGAATTGGTGCGCCGTTCCGGTGACCGTACGGATTATCCTGATAATATCTATGGCTATGGCGTGCCCGATATGTGGAAGGCGTATCAGGATTATCAGTCCGAAAGAAACAAATAACGAGAATTTCTGTTGGCTTGCCAATAGTGTATTGTCACTTTATCACGAATAAAGTACCGCTTTATTACGGATAAAATTTTATAAAGTTATAACTGGTTGAATGATAGCTATATGGAAGCCTTGTCTTTACAAGAGTTGAATGCCCTTGTGCGCCGTAGTCTGGAGCAGTGTCTCCCCGATGAGTTTTGGGTGCAGGCAGAGTTGAGCGATGTGCGTACCAACAGTACAGGGCATTGCTATCTGGAATTTGTGCAGAAAGATCCCCGTAGCAATAGTCTGGTAGCTAAGGCGAGAGGCACCATCTGGGCAAATGTGTTTCGGTTGCTGAAGCCCTATTTTGAGGAGGCTACGGGGCAGGCATTTGTTTCGGGCATCAAAGTGCTGGTTCAGGTCACTGTCAGTTTCCACGAACTTTATGGATATAGTTTGACAGTGCAGGACATAGATCCCACCTATACGTTGGGCGATATGGCGCGTCGCCGCAGGGAAATATTGAGGCAGCTTGAGGAGGAGGGAGTCCTCACTCTTAATAAAGAACTGGATATACCCCGCCTGCCGCAACGTATTGCCGTCATATCTTCACCGACGGCGGCGGGCTATGGTGACTTCTGTCATCAGCTGGAAAACAATTCCCGGGGGTTCTACTTTTATACGGAGCTGTTTCCTGCCTTGATGCAGGGTGACCGTGTGGAGGAGTCTGTCCTTTCTGCTCTCGACCGGGTGAATGCACGCTTGTCCGAGTTTGATGTGGTTGCCATTATTCGCGGTGGAGGCGCCACGTCCGACTTGTCCGGTTTCGATACCTATCTGCTTGCTGCTGCTTGTGCACAGTTTCCGTTACCTATCATAACGGGTATCGGTCACGAGCGGGACGACACGGTGCTGGATTCTGTGGCACATACCCGTGTAAAGACCCCTACGGCCGCTGCCGAATTCTTAATAGAGTCCATGGACAGCGCTGCTGATGAACTGGAAATGCTTGCTTCCCGCTTGCATGAGGGTGTCAAGAATCTGTTGCAGCAGGAACAGCGCAGACTCTCTGGTTACAAGAACCGGATTCCTTCTGCCGCATACCATCGTATATCTGATGCAAAAATGGCTTTGCTGACTGTGCGGAAAGATGTGATGCAGGCTGTGACTTCCTCTTTGTTCCGCCATCGCCATCGCCTGGAATTGTTGCAACAACGATTGGCAGATGCTTCACCGGAAAAGTTGTTGGCTCGCGGTTACAGCATTACGTTGAAAGATGGGAAAGTAGTGAAGAATGCAGATGAACTGCAGGAGAATGATATGATAACAACCCGTCTGCAGAATGGTGAAGTGGTTTCAATAGTACATATTTAACTCTCATTCATGCAGTGTTTTGCAAATCTCTGTATTTTATGAATATTGCTTAAATCATTTAAAATGAACAAAGATGAAAACACAAAATTTGTTTTTTATGCTGATACTGATAAGTATGGCATTTAGTTTTATTTCATGTACGGATGAGGATGATAAGGTCGAAATTCCTCAACTGGTAGGTAAGTGGATTGTGAAAGAACCAGTCCTGCAGGACGATTTTGTGACCTGCTATACGTTTAATGCAGACAAGACCTATGAAGTTTATACCGGAAGCCCGTTATCTAACGGAGTCCCTTTTCGTGGAACTTATATCATAAGTCTTGATGAAAAATTGATTACGTTGTATGATAAAGAGGGACATTATACTGAACAATATCATATTTTGAAACTGACGTCCAAGGATATGAAGTGGGAGAACGCATCGTCCAAAGACGGGAATTCTGACAAACGGCTTGAGAAGTACAACGATTAATTAATTTCAATTATGCCGGTAACCAAGAAAAAAGAGACCTACTCCGAAGCCATGGCGCGTTTGGAGAAAATTGTCAGCCAGATAGACAACAACGAACTGGAGATAGATGTACTTGCCGAAAAGATAAAGGAGGCAAACGGAATTATAGCATTTTGCAGCGATAAATTGACCAAAGCCGACAAGGAAATTGAAAAATTACTGTCGGAGAAGCGAGAATCTGAAGAATAAAAGCTATTTTTGTTGCAAATTGTACGTAATGCAGTAACTAATACTTTGAGATATGAAAGAACTTGATTGGGCTAATCTGCCGTTCGGATATATGAAGACAGATTACAATGTGAGAATTTATTATCGTAACGAACAATGGGGTGAACTGGAAGTTTGCAGTGAGGAAACCATTCCTATGCACATGGCTGCCACTTGTTTGCACTACGGTCAGGAAGCATTTGAAGGTTTGAAAGCTTTTCGTGGTAAAGACGGTAAGGTGCGCATCTTCCGTTTGGAAGAGAATGCGGCGCGTCTGCAGTCCACCTGCCGGGGTATCTTGATGCCGGAGCTTTCTACGGAGCGTTTCAAAGAAGCCATTTTGAAGGTGGTGAAGCTGAACGAGCGTTTCATTCCGCCTTATGAATCGGGTGCTTCTCTGTATATTCGTCCGTTGCTGGTGGGTACCGGTGCACAAGTAGGTGTGCATCCTGCCAGCGAATATCTGTTTGTGGTGTTCGTGACCCCGGTAGGTCCTTACTTTAAGGGTGGATTCTCAACCAATCCGTATGTCATTATCCGCGAATTCGACCGTGCTGCACCGTTGGGTACCGGTACTTATAAGGTAGGTGGTAACTATGCAGCCAGCTTGCGTGCCAATAAGAAAGCGCACGATTTGGGTTATGCCTGCGAGTTCTATCTGGATGCCAAAGAAAAGAAATACATGGACGAGTGTGGTGCTGCCAACTTCTTCGGCATCAAGGACAATACGTATATCACTCCGAAATCCACTTCCATCCTGCCCTCCATCACCAACAAGAGCCTGATGCAGTTGGCAGAGGACATGGGTATGAAGGTAGAGCGTCGTCCGGTTCCTGAAGAAGAGTTGCTGACTTTCGAGGAAGCGGGTGCCTGCGGTACGGCTGCCGTTATCAGCCCCATCGAACGTATTGACGACGTAGAGAACGGTAAGTCATACGTTATTTCCAAAGATGGAAAACCAGGACCGGTATGTACGAAGCTCTACAACAAGCTGCGTGCTATCCAGTATGGCGATGAGCCGGATACTCATGGCTGGGTGACTATCGTTGAATAATTAGAGATTCTCTTGTGTCGTGAAAGTTTCCCGAAACCAAGATGGCACACAGATGACACAGATTAAACGGATGACCACAGATAAAGAGAAAAAAAATAATCTGTGAAAATCTGTCTAATCTGTGTCATCTGTGTGCACTTCTGTTTTCGGGGCATAGCATATATATATATAGGACCAAGTAATTATGGGAAAAAACAAGTTAGAGAAGTTTGCTGATATGGCGAGTTATCCGCATGTTTTCGAATATCCGTATTCTGCGGTAGATGATGTACCGTTTGACATGAAAGGGAACTGGCACGGGCAATTTTTCAAGAACGACCATCCTATTGTCCTGGAACTGGGCTGTGGTAGGGGAGAATATACTGTCGGATTGGGACGCATGTTTCCCGACAAGAACTTCATCGGAGTGGATATAAAGGGAGCCCGTATGTGGACGGGAGCTACCGAGTCGCTGCAATCGGAAATGAAGAATGTGGCCTTTCTGCGTACGAATATCGAAATCATCGACCGTTTTTTTGCTTCGGATGAAGTGAGTGAAATCTGGCTTACTTTCTCGGATCCGCAGATGAAGAAGGCTACCAAAAGGCTTACTTCCACTTATTTCATGGAGCGCTACCGCAAGTTTCTGAAGAATGACGGCATAGTCCATCTGAAGACGGACAGCAACTTCATGTTTACCTATACCCGGTACATGATTGAAAGAAACCGGTTGCCGGTGGATGTGATGGCGGAAGACTTATACCATTCCGGCATGGCTGATGAAATACTCAGCATCAAGACCTATTATGAACAACAATGGCTGGATCGTGGTTTGAATATCAAGTACATCAAGTTCCATCTTCCGCAAGCAGGCGAGTTGCAGGAGCCGGATGTGGAGATAGAACTGGATGAGTACCGCAGTTATAACCGTAGCAAGCGTAGCGGACTGCAAGCCAGCAAGTGATGCGAATCAGTAGTAGTTTAAGCCACTGATTCGCATAAAAATAGTAAATAGTAAATTGTCAAATAGTAAATGCAATGGCATTATATCCAAAATTAATCCTTGATGCATTGGCAACAGTGCGTTATCCCGGCACCGGAAAGAACCTTGTCGAGGCAGAGATGGTAGCCGATAATATGCGAATTGACGGGATGAAGGTCAGCTTCTCGCTGACGTTTGAGAAACCGACCGATCCTTTCATGAAGTCGATGGTGAAAGCTGCCGAGACAGCTATACACACATATGTCTCTCCCGAAGTGGAGGTTGTGATTACCACAGAGAGCCGCCAGGCGGCGCGACCGGAAGTAGGCAAACTTTTGCCTCAAGTGAAGAATGTTATCGGAGTGTCTTCCGGAAAAGGTGGTGTGGGCAAGTCTACGGTTGCTGCCAACCTTGCTGTATCTTTGGCAAAGTTGGGTTACAAGGTAGGGCTGCTGGATGCAGATATTTTCGGGCCTTCCGTTCCTAAGATGTTCCAAGTGGAAGATGCCCGTCCTGTGGCGGAGAACATTGGTGGACGTGATTTAATTGTTCCGATAGAGAAGTATGGCATCAAGCTGCTTTCCATCGGTTTCTTTGTCGACCCCGATCAGGCCACCTTGTGGCGTGGAGGCATGGCAAGCAATGCTTTAAAGCAACTGATTGGTGATGCCGACTGGGGAGAACTGGATTATTTCCTTATTGACCTTCCTCCCGGAACGAGTGACATTCACTTGACCGTGGTGCAGACCTTGGCGCTGACGGGGGCTATCGTTGTCAGCACACCGCAGGCTGTGGCACTGGCAGATGCACGCAAAGGCATCAATATGTTCACCAATGACAAAGTGAATGTGCCTATCCTCGGTTTGGTAGAGAATATGGCTTGGTTTACACCTGCCGAACTGCCGGAGAATAAATACTATATTTTCGGTAAAGAAGGAGCCAAGAGGTTGGCGGAAGAGATGAATGTACCGTTGCTGGGGCAGATACCTATTGTACAGAGCATCTGTGAGAGTGGTGATAAGGGCACTCCGGTTGCTTTGGATGAGAATACAGTGACCGGGCGTGCGTTCCTGCAACTGGCTGCTGCCGTAGTCCGTCAGGTAGACCGCAGAAATATGGAAATGGCGCCGACACGGATTGTGGAAGTGCATAAATAAACATGGATATTTTCCTTATGAAAAAGGAGCAATTGCCCGTCGCCGGGTAACTGCTCCTTTTTCATTTAAACTTGTTTAGAGAGAAAATTAGTTTATTTAGTTGGAGTAACAGTGGCATTCTGGACAGCAGGGTTTTTCTCCGGTTCTTGCAGACGGAACATGATGGGGACTGTATATTTTACGTTTACAGCTTGTCCTCTTTGCATGCCGGGCTTCCACTTGGGCATGATGGTAGTCAGACGGATTGCTTCAGCGTCCAGCAGTGGGTCGGCACCACGGATTACTCTGGGGCATATGATGTTCCCTTCTTTATCCACTATAAACTGTATGACCACTCTTCCCTGAATCTTAGCTTTTTGTGCAGCTACCGGATATTTGATGTTTTTACTGATGAATGCCATCATTGCAGACATGCCGCCGGGATATTCCGGCATTTTTTCTACGACTTCGAAAACGGTTACTTCCTCCGGGTAGGTTGTCTCTTCGGGAGCGTAACCCACTACTACCATTTCATCTATCTTGTTTTCAATGGGAGCATACTTAACTTGTGTATTGTCTTCTGTCAGACGGAACATCACGGGAACTGTATATTTTACTCGTACGGCTTCTCCTTTTTGTGTACCGGGTTTCCATTTGGGCATGACACTGACTACGCGCACGGCTTCTTTGTCCAAATCAGGGTCAACACCACGAAGCACTTTCGCATTGGCGATGCTACCGTCTTTTTCCACCACGAATTGTACGGTTACCCGCCCTTGTGTACCTTTCTTCATGGCTGCTTCCGGATACTTGATGTTCTTTTTCAAATATTCCATCAGTGCTGACATTCCTCCGTCGGGGAATTCGGGCATGTGTTCTACTACCTCGAAAATACCATTCGCATCGGGGGCGAGTGTAGGTGGGGTGTACTGATGCTCATCCATGTTGATGGTGCGTGTGGTTTCTCCTTGAGAGAGAACAAAAATGAAGTTGTTCCCGGTTTGGGAGGTGGCATACATCGTGGCATGTTTCAGTCCGTTCATGTCTAAGGTGATGTCGGTCTTTCCATCTCCTCCGGTCTTGAAGTTCAGTTGCTTTCCCGCCAGCGTGGTTTGGATTTTTACGTTCGGCACAACTTTCCCTTGCTTGTCTATTATGGTGACGTGGAAGGTCGTTTCGCCTTTCTGTTCAGGATTTATAATACTGAGGGGCAGCTCTTCTATTGCCGTTAGGGTGGGCATCCATATCTCGGAAGTCCGTGCCACGGTTTCGATATTGCTGACAATCATAAGTAAGGCCGCTAAAGGAAGGAACATCAAATATTTGGTTCTTCCTATTTCTTTTGTTCTCTTTTTGTTCATCATCTTGATGCGTTTTTTTAGAGGTAAAACATTGAAACTGTTATAGATAGTTGCTGCAGCCTTTTGATGTGACAATCCTAGCAGATGGTACTGGTAGGTTTTGGAGTCATAGCCGTTTTCCAATACGCGGGCGTCGGCCATATATTCCAGATTGGTGCGGATTTCCCGTTTCATGAGCCAGGCAAATGGATTGCACCAGCAGAAAATGCACACCAGTTCACTGATGATGACATCAATGGAGTGCCATTGCCGGGCATGTGTCTGCTCATGGGTCAATATTTCGTTGAACTCCTCTTCCGTATGCGAGGACGGGTGGATAAAAATCCAGTGGAAAAAAGAGAAAGGCCCGTCTGCTTTGGGAAGTAGATGTATACTTGTGTTGCCTATTTGTATCTTGCGGCATCGGCATGCCAGGCGGATGATGCCTGCCAGTTGCATGATGAGGCGTATCATCAGCAATGCCGCTATTCCCCAATAGGCGATATTGGCATATTCTGAAAGGATGCTTTTCCAGTCGGTCGGAGCCACTTCTGTGCCTACTGTGAGTTCCGGCAGCACAACGCTGGCATAGAGGTCTGCCATGGCCACCATCGGTTCCTGCTCCGTAATCCACGTTTGTATGTTCAGCAAAGGTACGGCAGCGGAAACGGCAAAGAAACAAAGCAGTGCGGTTCTGCGCCAGCCGAAAAATGTGTCTTTGTAGAAGAACAGCCGATAGAATGCATAAAACAGTACTATCGCTACATTCACTTTCAGAAAATAGGCTAACATGTTTACTCCTTTCCTTTCTCTATCATGTCTATAATGTCTTTCAGGTCATTGGCCGAAATCTTCTGGTCTTTGGCGAAGAACGAAACCATTTCCTTATAAGAATTTTCAAAGTAGTTGCGCACAAAACCGCTCATAAAGGTACGTTTGTATTCGCTTTCGCGTATAAGCGGGGTATACTGGTAGGTATTGCCTACACGTGCGGCACGGATATACTGCTTGCGCTCCAGGTTTTTCACAATAGATGCTACTGTTGTGTAGGGAGGCGCCGGTTTGGGATATTTGGCAACAATGTCTTTTACGAAGCAACTGCCCAGTTCCCAAATGTACAACATTGCTTCTTCTTCTTGTATCGTTAACTTTTCCATGGATAAAGTATTTAAATGAATTTAATGCAAATCTACGAATATTTCGTAAAGTAGCATCAAACAGTGAGTTAATTAATCTAAACGCGTTTACTGTATGTATATTCTTTTGTCTGATTGAAAAGAACATGGCTGTTGATAATCTTCTTTTGGTTAAGATTATCTATCTTTGTTGCAATTAATTCTTTTACCTTAAATAAAGCAGAAATATGGGAACAGTTAAATCGTTGTTGCTGGGAATGTACTTCGTATTGGGTGCATGCACAAGCCAGACTTCTACTGTGCAAACCACAGAGAAGGGAACTCAATGGGAATGGCAGAATGGTACCATTGTTGTCAAGACTCCCGAGCGTCCGGCAGGACAAAAGAGTGTATTGGGGCTGACTACTCCGAAGCTGGAGGCAGTCCGTGTGGGTTTTGTTGGTTTGGGTATGCGTGGTCCCGGAGCAGTGGAACGTTTCACTTATATTCCGGGTACGCAGGTAGTGGCTCTTTGTGATTATGAAGAGGCCCGTGCAGATAAATGTCAGGAGCTCTTGAAGAAGGCATCCATGCCCAAAGCCGCCGTCTATTCCGGTGACAAGGGATACGAGGAACTTTGCAAGCGTGATGATATAGACTTGGTTTATATTGCTGCGGACTGGCTGCATCACTTCCCCGTTGCCAAGTGTGCGCTGGAGAACGGAAAGAATGTAGCGATAGAAGTGCCTTCGGCCATGAACCTGCAGGAATGCTGGGACTTGATTAACTTGAGTGAGTCTACCCGCAAGCATTGCTTCATCTTGGAGAACTGTTGCTATGACTGGTTCGAGATGAATACGCTGAACATGGCGCAGCATGGCGTATTCGGTGAAGTTATCCGTGCACAAGGTGCTTATATACATAACTTGAGCCCGTTTTGGGACTATTACTGGAAGAATGGAGAAAATGACAAGTTGGGCTGGCGTTTGGACTACAACATGAAGCATCGCGGTGACGTGTATGCCACCCATGGCCTTGGTCCGGTGGCGCAAGCACTGGATATTCACCGTGGTGACCGTATGGAAACGCTGGTAGCCATGGACACCAAGTCTGTGGTGGGCAAGGAGTTGGTAGAGAAAAGAACCGGCGAGGAGTGCAGGGAATTCCGTAACGGTGACCATACCACGACCATGATTCGTACAGCCAATGGAAAGGTGATTGAGATTCAGCACAATGTAATGACGCCACAACCCTATAACCGTCTGTATCAGCTTACGGGTACCAAGGGATTCGCCAACAAATATCCGGTAGAAGGGTATGCGCTTGACGCTGACCAGCTGAGTGCATCGGGCGTTCAGCCCAAAGTGGATGATTTGAATTCACACGGTTTCCTGCCGGAGACGGAGATGGAGGCACTCGTGGAGAAATACCAGCATCCCATTTTGAAGAAGTACGGTGAGATGGCGAAGGAAGTAGGAGGTCATGGTGGCATGGACTTTGTGATGGACAGCCGTCTGGTATATTGCCTGCAGAACGGTCTTCCTTTGGATATGGATGTATATGACCTTGCTGAGTGGTGCTGCCTTGCAGAACTGGGAGAACTTTCCATGGACAACGGTTGTGCAGCTGTGGCATTCCCCGATTTCACCCGTGGTGAATGGAATGTGGTGAAAGGCTACAAGCATGCGTATGCAAGTCCGGAAGAGGAAGCGGCTGCTATGGAGAAGGCAAAGGCATTCACTGCTAAACTGAAGGAGCTGGGAGCCAAGGAATGGGCTGAAAAGTAATAACGGTATACTGATAAAACAAAAAACAGCAGGCCTATCACCTGCTGTTTTTTGTTTTATCAGTTTGTCATTTAGTAACTTTCAGTAATTCTTCCTTCATCTTTTCCACTCCCGGGAAACCGGTTTGCCTGAACGTGGTGTTTCCTTCTCGGTCTACAACCAGATAAGTCGGTACCCCTTCTATCTTGAATGCGTCCGAGAGGTATTTCCATTGGGTATCTGTCAGGCGGAAGTGTTCGCCGTGGATGTCGGGAATCATATTCTCCCAGGTCTTCAAGGGGGAGGTTTCACCGGTGATGTACAGATATACAATGTCCTTACCTTTCAGTTCCTCCTTCATGGGGACCATCATCTTGTTTGCCATACGGCATGGACCGCACCAGGTGGCCCAGAAATCTACTAACAATACTTTTCCTTTGAATTTGCTGATGATGGAAGTAAACAACTCTTCGTTGTTGACGTTGGCGTCCACTTGGTTGATGGTGTAACCCGTCTTTTTCTTGTTGGCTTCGAGTTGTGCAAGCAACTCGTCATTGGCGGCAGTCAGCATTTCGCGGTATGCGGCGGGCATGGCGGCAACGGTTGCCTTTTGTTCGTCGGTGAGCGGGGTGAAGTTCTTGATACCCCGGTAGAGGGTGACATTACGGGCTATATCGAAGAAGATACCTTTGTCGGTTCCCCAGGCTTTGGCCAATTCTCCACTCCGTTCGACATTCCTTGAAGCCATTTGTACATACTGGTTGGACAAGACTGCCTGCGGCACATTCAATATACTCATATCTTCGTCGGACACGTAGTTGGCGGGTACTTTCCGGGCAAGTTCCTGATAGTAGTTGTTTGCTTCCTCCCGTTTGATGAGATTGGCGTGTAGGGCAGCCGATGTCAAGATGCTGGCAACGGAAGACAGCATGGCATTTGTAATCAGTTTGTTATTGATAGTCAAAAGTTGTCGGGTAGAAGCACTATAAGGCAACTTGTCTATTGCTTCTTGTGTTTCGTCGGATATTTGAAGTACGTATGCTTTGGCTGCATCAATATCCTTGCCAGCCAGTGCAGCTATGTTTTGATAGAGCTTGTCTTGCATGTCGATGCCGAGGTGGTTTCCGTTCAACTCTTGTGCCACGGTTTCCAGCGGTCCGTTGATATATACCATTTCTCCATAGGGTTTCCCTTCGCTGTGGAATTTAGACTTGCGCCGGGAAGCTTCGCGTAGATTGACGTATATTTCTGTTGTCTTGCCGGGTTCCATGAAGAACTGGAGCATATGCTCTCTACCCAAATATATGGTACATGGGGTAGTGCCGGGCAATGTTACTTCTTTGGTGAAACTGCCGTCAGGCTGGATGTCGAGTGGTATGTCCGTGATGTCTCCTTTGATATTCTCCCACACGGCAATACTGATTGGCATTCCCATATTGGGGCGTGAATCCAGGAGTTTTCCTTTCAGCATGGCTTTTCCGTATTGGATGACCGGTTCGGGAAGTTCGGCATTAGGGTCGGCTTTGTGTACTACGGCGTTCTGGGGAAGTGCCAGTTCCGGCAGTTTCTTGCTTTTCAGTTGTATTCCCCAGATGCTGAATCCGTTTTCCACCTTTTCGCCTTCGGTGAAGTCGAAGGAGGTAGCATTGTCGGATAGGGGAGGAAAGACCAACTGGAATTCCGCTTCGCCCGATTCGGGCATCCAAAATTCTTTACCTGGTATGATGCCTATACCGGAACGCAGTTGGTAGGTTTCTCCGTTATTGTCTGTCAGGTAGCTGTCGGGTGCAATCTGTATCCAGTACTTGGGACGATACTTGGCATAGATGTGGAGCACGGTTGCCGTGTCACTGATGACTACTTTACTCACTTCGATGGAAGTCGTGTTTCTTACGATAAACGCTGGTTGGTCAATCACACGGTTTTTGGCTTGCAGGGTACAGCAGATGCACAGTAGGAAGCCTGCTAAGAGTAAATGAATGTGTCTCATATAAATTGTTTTTTGCGAAATTACGAATGTTTCGTAAAGAAACAAGTATGTGGGAGTTAATTGATGTAAAATACTTCCATTTCTTCGTTTTTCAAAGAAACCTTGTATCTTTGCCATCTGATACTTAACACTTAATATCTTGTCATACTTAATATCTTGTCATATGAGAACCAGAATTCTTTTGATGGGCTTGTTGTTGGCCGCTGTTGCCAATGCCCAGACTATCTATCATGATGCTTCCGCCTTCCCCCTTCTGGGCAAAGCAACAGAATATACCCTTACCCGCTATGAGCGTCTGCCGGACTCTCTGCAGAACATCTCCCGCAAGCCATTGTGGGACTTAGGCCGCAACAGTGCCGGACTCGCCGTGCGCTTCCGTTCCAACTCTACAAGCATTTCTGCCAAATGGGAAGTAAGGAACAATATGAGTATGAACCACATGACACCGACCGGCATTAAAGGCCTCGACCTCTACTGCTTGCAAGACGGTAAGTGGATATTTGCCGGTAGCGGACGTCCGCAGGGCAAAATCAATAAGGCGACTATCGTAAGCAATATGTTGCCCGAGGAGCGCGAATACCTTTTGTACCTTTCTTTATATGATGGGGTTACCTCGCTTTCCATCGGCGTGGATTCTTTATCCGCCATTACCCCGCCGGCAGTAGACTTGCCGAAACGTGAGAAGCCGGTGGTATTCTATGGTACCAGCATCTTGCAGGGAGGCTGCGCTTCCCGTCCCGGCATGGCGCATACCAATATTCTGGAACGTTGGCTCAATCGTGAGTGCATCAATCTGGGATTTAGCGGCAATGCCTTGCTCGACCTGGAGATTGCCGATGTCATAGCCGGTGTGGACGCTTCTATGTTTGTCCTCGACTTTGTGCCCAATGCTACCGTGGAGCAAATGAGAGAGCGTGCCGATAAATTCTATACCACTATCCGCAGCAAGCATCCCGATACGCCTGTCCTTTTCGTGGAAGACCCTCTCTTTACCCACTCTCCTTTTGACACCAGGATTGCCAAGGAGGTAAAGGACAAGAATGAGACATTGAATGCCTTTTTCCGTTCTTTGAAGCAACGTGGAGAGAAAAACATCTATTTCCTTGCTTCCCGTGACATCATCGGCCACGACGGGGAGGCTACAGTAGACGGCATTCATTTTACCGATTTGGGCTTTATGAGGTATGCTGAGATACTTTACCCGATATTGGAGAAACACATGCGACCGTAATTAGGTATTACAGCCCCGTTTGTCTGTTTGCTGCCTTGCCGATGCTGTAGGGCAACTATTTGTTTCCTTTAACAAAACAGTCTGTTTCCTATAAGGGAACAGACTGTTTCAATATGGCGAACAAACTGTTTTTATATATTGGAACAAATTGTTCTGATACGCTGAAACAAAGTGTTCAAACGCATGTGAACACTTTGTTTCGTAGGCTTGGAACAATGTGTTACGCTTCTATACTCTTATGCTTCTTATACTCTTCAATCACATGTTTCCTGCTCTGCAATATCTGCCAGCGATATACCAGGCACGTGGTGATGAAGTAGAAGCCCGTTTGTATCCATAGTGCTTGGTACTCGAAAGAGACTTCATTGAGTGTGGCTCCCATGCTGTTGATGCGTACGTAGCCGTTGATGCCGAAGGTAGAAGGGAAGATGTACGAGAAGTACTTCCAGAAAGCGGGCATAGCAGCTCCCGGCCATGAAATGCCGGAGAGGAACAGCAGCGGCACGGAGGTGAACACGAACAGCAGCATGCACGTTTCGCGGTTGCGGATGGCAATGGATGCTGTCATGGCAAAGAAAATACAAGCGGCCAGGTAGGGCAGGATGAACAGAGTCAGGACACCGGGTATCGCTATTTGGTTGAGGCTGAAAAGCCATGGAACCACACACAGTATATATACCGATACCAGTGAATATACCATGAAGTAGCTCAGCCCTTTTCCCATCACAATGCGTAGTGTGCCGTTGTAGTGGCGGTTGATAGGCACCAGGTCGCGGAAGCGGTTCTGTTCGCGTGCCGTCCCGGCAGACAAGCCGATGCCGAGTAGCAGCGTTTGCTGGATAATCAATACCAATACTGCCGGAATCAGGAAAGCGGCAAATCCGTTGGTTGGATTATAGAGGGCGACATCCTCATACTCTATCGGGTAGGCGGTAATTTCGTCCTGGCGGTCGGTGGTATTGGCGCTTCGCTCCACTTTGATGTCTGCGTTCATGGCGAGCGACACGTTGGTGTTGGCAGTCAGCAAGGCTTTGTAATACAGCAGTCCGCTCATGTCGCAGAAGATGCTGACCTGCGTCTGCTTACCGCGTACAATGTCGTCGCTGAAGGTGGAGGGGATGTAGATAATACCGTATGCCCTGCGGTCCTTCAACATCAGTTTGGCTTCTTCCATATCAGCGCAGTAGCTCACGAGGCTCACTTCGGGACTGGAGTCCACTTTCCGCAGGTATTCGCGGCTCAACGAGGAGCGTGAGTCATCCACCACGACAGTGGGCACTTCGTGGATAGTTTCGTTGGTATAGATGAAAGCGTATATCAACGGATAGACCAACGGAACGAGCACGAAGAAGATGAGCACGCCCTGGTCGCGGAAGGTGGTGCCGAATTCCCGTTTCCATATATAGAACAAGTCATGAATGCCTTGTATCACTTTCTGTCTGAACGTCAGGTCTTTCATTAGGGCACGTATTTATAGTAAACCAACGCTCCTTTCAGCCTATGGGCTATAAGGAACGGGAGCATCATGAAAATAAGCAGCGCTACGTAGTTGACCCACGAGTAAATCATGGGGTATCCATTCAGTGCCTGGTCCACATAAATCAGGAAATAGTGGCGCAGGGGGAACAGATTTGCCAATGCCTGCAATACGGGGTGCATGCCCATGGCGGGGAATGACAATCCGCACATGGAGAAAGAGAGTACGCCCCATAGGGAAGCGAAACTGAGTCCCAGACGCAGGGTAGGCAGGGTTCCTATCATCAATATTCCCATGCCTTGCGATGCCAGCACCAGGCAAAGGGTGGCAAGCAGCATCGGCAGGATGCCGCTGTTGCAGGGAAAATGGAGGAAACCGTAGAGGTATACATTATATAATATTCCCATCAGGAAGAAGATGGCGGTATGCGGCAGCAGTTTGCCGGCAAGGGAAATCCAGATGGAGTTGTTGCCCATGCGCAGCCATTCGCGGGCGGTGCGGTCTTTTATCTCGACTCCGATGGAATAGACGGTTACCATGAAGATAAGCAGCATCAATACACCCGGTGCAAAGGTGTTGCACAGATATACGGAGTAGTTCAGCCACGGGTTATTGAGTGGATGCGTATCTATGACGATGGGTTGGAGGAAGGCCATCGCTTGTTCCTCGGTAGCTCCTTTGGCATATAGGGTGCTACGTGCTGCGGCACCGGATGCCAATTCGCTCATCATCTTCATGTCCTTGAAGAGGAGTGAACCTGCGATGAGCAGGGTATTGTTTGTATAGAAAGAGAGTTTGGGCTGCCGTCCGGCCTGCGCTTTGGCAGAGGTACCTTCGGGAATGTAGAAGAAACCGTAAATCTCTCCGCGCTGCATGGCGGTACGGGCTTCGTTGATGGTAGGGTAGCGGGCGACGACGGCTGTCTGCTCAAAAGCGTCCAAGTTACGTATCAGCTGGCGTGAAGTGGCACTCATGTCTTGGTCCACCACACCTACGGGCATGTCCGTAGGAAGCCCGGAGTCCATCAGCGTGGTGAAGAATATGTAGCAGAACAACGGTGCTATCACCATACAGAACAGATAGAGCGGGCGGGAAACAAGACGGCGGCATTCGCGTCTTGCTACATTCCACAAAGCCGTATGTTTCTTATTTCTTTCCATCATCCTCTCCAATAACTCATAACTCCTTTACTTCTTCAATACAACACTCATTCCCGGACGCAGTCCTTCCACCTTCTCTTGCGGAGCGGCTTTTACTTCGAATGTTTTCAGGTCGAACTGGCCGGTAGTCTTGGTCGCTTTCCAGGCGGCATATGTGCCGAGGTCTTTCATATAGTACACTTTCAGGCGGATATTCTTATCGAGTGCAGGGATGAACGCCTCGAATTCGGTATTCATACCCAACCCTTGCAGCAAGTCCTCGCGTACATTGAAGGTTACCCACATATCGTCCAGAATGGCGATGTTCATAATGGGAGCACCCGTGCCCACGAGCTCGCCTACTTTGGGGAATATCTCGGATACCTCACCGGCAGTCTGTGCAATCAGGTAAGTTTCCTTGATGTACGATTCAACTTCGGCCACAGCTCCTTTGGCACGTTCCACCAAGGCAGCGGCAGCGGCTTTGTCCTCGCGTTCCGCACCGTTCTTGGCCATATCATACTGGGCTTTGGCGGCTTTCTCCGTAGCCCGGGCTGCATTGCGTTGGGCGGTAACTTCGTCAAGCTTTTGTGTAGACATCACGCCTTGGTCGTGCAGGTTCTTCACACGCGTGTAGGATTTTTCGGCAATTTCCAGTCCGGCCAGTGCCTTTTGCCACATTTCATAGGCAGCTTGTATCTGTTCCCGACGGGCGCCTTTCAGAGCTTTTTCGTTCTGGGCTTGGGCTGCCGATTCGGCGGCGCGTGCTTGTTCCAGTTTGGCCTGCACGTCCGGAGCCTCCAAAATGGCAAGGGTGTCTCCGGCTTGTACGCTTTGTCCCTCTTTTACACGAAATTCCAGAATACGTCCCGGCACTTTGCTCGATACTCGATACTCCGTTACTTCTGCTTGTCCTTGCACAATTTCCGGCCCTTTACGCAACATGAAGAAACCTACAAGGGCAACGATGGCAATCACTCCCGTCAGCGTGAGGAATGCCAACAACATGTTACTGTTTTGTGATTTTGTATCCAACATATTATTTACTATTTGACTGTTTACTATTTACGATTGAAGAAACTATCAATTATCAATTGTCAATTCCCCCGTTGCCTTTCTCAGATAGATTTCCGTCAGTTTTACGTCAATCTGTGCGTCTATCTTTTCCGATTGGGCAGAAAGCCATGCGGTGTGCGCTTCGAGCACATTGCTGGCAGGTATAACGCCTTCCTCAAAGCCAAGTGTGGCGTATCTCAGGTTCTCGTTGGCTTTTTCCAGGTTCTTTTCGGCCATGGTCAGTTTCTTGGCAGCTTCGTTCACTTGGAAAGCCGACTGGTTGACCTGCAGCTCTATCTTTTCTTTGGCGTCATCCAACTGGTATTGGGCGATGCGTGCTTCCGATTTGGCTGCTTTTACTTTATAGATGCCTTCGCCCCAGTGCCAGATGGGTACCGACACCATGACACCCACATTCCACATCCCCTTGAACTTTTTCTCGAAACTGTTGAAGACGGAAGGGTTGGTTGCCATATAGCTGCCCATTAGTGCTATGGAAGGAAGATATTCCGAACGGGTGACATTTACTTTCTGCTTATAAATCTGCGTGGCAAGTTCCAGGCTACGCACTTCGGGACGGGTAGCATAAACATTGTTGATGTCGATGGCACCGTTTTCCGGAGTAGTGGGAGCCAGGTCTTCCTTCTGTTCGTCTGTGAGCATGACGGGAGTGGAAAGGTCGAGACCACACAATTGGCACAGCAGCATCCGGGCAAGGCTCAGGCCATCGGTTACTTTGGTCAGGGTCATTTCGGCCTCATTCACTTTTACTTTGATGGAGAGTCCGTCTGCTTTGGTGGCAACGCCTTCGGCAATCATTTTGTCAACGTCGCTGTCGAGCTTCTGCAGTAGTTTCAGATAACCTTCTGCCAGCTTCTTTTTATGGGCAAGGGACACTACCTGCCAATATGCCTGGTCTGTACTCAGGATTACTTCCTGCATACCGGTGTTGTGCTGCTGGCGGGCCAGCTCTTCGGCGTATTTGGTAATTTTGTTGTAGGCACGTATCTTGCCGCCCATATATAGGGGTTGGGTCAAGGTCAGTGCGCCCGCATACATGTTGCGGGTGTCTGTACGAAAGGCGTCAACCAAGGATTGGCCTGCACCGTCGAGGGCACCTACCAGGCTTTGTCCTAAAGCCGGCAATTGGCCTGCCAGTTCTGGATGAAGCTGTGCGATGACTTGGGCAGCCTGCTGTAACGGTCCGCTGAGACTTGTACCCAATCCGGACAAGGCTCCTTTCTGAGCGTCGCTGAGGATGGACAACTCTTTTTGACTGCGCATATATCCGCCGCTGGCCGAAATGTTGGGAAGGTAATTAGTAAATGCCGCTTTCCTTTGATAGTGGGCAGCGTTGATTTTTTCCTGGCTTATCAGCAGTTCTTTGTTGTTGGAGATTGCCAATGCACGGCAACTATCCAAGCTTAATGCTTCCTGGGCCTTCATGGGGAAGGATAGGTATGCCAAACAGATGAAACAGAAGAACTTTTTCATTGGGCTATACATTAATTAAGGTGATGAATCTGTTGTTTATACAGCAACAATAATTGCATAAACAACGATGCAAATGTATAGGCTTTCAATGATATTGCAAAATAATTTAGATTTTTTTGTATTAATTCAAGCTGAATGATTGCGAACCGATAAGGGTACCGTCAGCAAAAATGTCTACGCGGTAGGTGCCTGCATAGAGGTATTCTTCTACATCCCAATATACGGTGACGGCTTGCTCTTCTCCGTTGTATTCTATATACTTCTTGATGGAATATACCAGTTCCCGGTTCTCGTATGGGAAGGTGTTCGAGGAACTTTTGGTCAGCACGTCATTGTCCGGTTTGGTGATGCGGATGTAGAGGGTACGTTCGCCGGTCTCTGCAGTGATGTTTTTCACGATGGAGAAGTTTATTTTGAACTTCACGATGTCTTTCACCTTCTTGGCAGTCTTGCCGCGTTTGTTTGTGGGCTGCACAGAGATGTTGGTGGCGTCCAGTTGGGCGGCAAGTGTCACGGTCTTGGTAAGGTTCTTCTTCTCTTCGGACAAGTTGCTGATTTGCCGGGAAGCGGCGTTGTACTTCTTGGTGACATCGGCTATGATTTCCTTCTGTTGAGCAGTCAGGCGGTTCAGCGAGTCAATCTGGTTGATATAGCCTATCATGACTTTGCGGAGAGAGGCCAGTTCCTTCTTCAGACGGCGTATCTCGGTGGCATTGCTGCTCTTCACGGTGCGGAGTTCTTCCAATAAACGTTGGGTCTTCAATTGTTCCTGCTCTAAGAGTACGGAGAGGGAGTCGTTGGAGATTGTCAACTTCAGTTCGTCATATTGTCTGGCGAAGTCTGTGTATTGATTTTCAAGGTCTTCTTTATCCAGATTGAATTCCATCACCAGTTCCTTGTTGGTTTGCTTTTCGGAAATCAGCAGAATGGTAACTCCTATTAATAATAAGATAAGGAGGCTGCCTGCCACGATGAGAAGTGTATTCTTCTTAACTGCCATTTTTGATAATGATTAATGGTTAAGTGATTAATGGTTGGTGGCTGATTATTCGTCCTACATTCATTAATCGTCCGCAAAATTAATCATTAATCATTAATCATCGTCCACTAATCATTGGCTAAATGTGTATTTAACTAAAATTATTACGGAAATATTTCTCTAATTACGAAGTTCGCTGTACTTTTGCGTCATCTTTAAAGAACACTTATAAACAAAAAACTTTAGAAATTATGTCAAAAGTAACCGTAGTAGGTGCAGGTAACGTAGGTGCTACATGCGCTAATGTGTTAGCCTTTAATGAAGTGGCTGACGAAGTGGTAATGCTGGACGTGAAAGAAGGCGTTTCAGAAGGTAAGGCAATGGATATGATGCAGACTGCTCAACTGCTGGGCTTCGACACCACTGTTGTAGGTTGTACCAACGATTATGAGAAGACTGCCAACTCCGACGTTGTAGTGATTACTTCCGGTATTCCCCGTAAACCGGGTATGACTCGTGAAGAATTGATCGGTGTTAATGCAGGTATCGTTAAGTCGGTTGCACAGAACATCTTGAAATATTCTCCGAATGCTATCCTTGTGGTTATCTCCAACCCGATGGATACCATGACTTATCTGTCATTGAAGTCTCTGGGCTTGCCGAAGAACCGTATCATCGGTATGGGTGGTGCTTTGGACAGCTCTCGTTTCAAATATTTCTTGTCTCAGGCTTTGGGCTGCAACGCCAACGAAGTGGAAGGCATGGTTATCGGTGGTCACGGTGATACTACCATGATTCCGTTGGCTCGTCTGGCTACTTACAAAGGACAGCCGGTAAGCACACTGCTGAGCGAAGAAAAACTGAACGAAGTGGTAGCTTCTACTATGGTAGGTGGTGCTACACTGACTAAGTTGCTGGGTACTTCTGCATGGTATGCTCCGGGTGCGGCAGGCGCTTATGTCGTTGAGTCTATCATCCACAACCAGAAGAAGATGATTCCTTGTTCAGTATATCTGGAAGGAGAATACGGTGAATCAGACATCTGTATCGGTGTTCCCGTAATCCTTGGCAAGAACGGTATCGAGAAAATCGTTGAACTGGAACTGACTGCTGACGAAAAAGCTAAATTTGCTGCCAGCGCTGCTGCCGTTCACAAGACAAATGCCGCTTTGAAGGAAGTAGGTGCTCTCTAATTGAGGGTAACTTAAAATGATAAGCAAACCTCACGGTCTTTTTCCGAAAGGAAAAGTCGTGAGGTTTTTTTTATTCTCCAAAAACAAGAATCATTATGAAAAAACTACTATTAGGTATTGCTGCCGTTTGCCTGGCTGGTTTTACTTTTGCGCAGGATGCTCCGCTGTGGATGCGTCATAGTGTCATCTCTCCCGATGGGACCACCATTGCTTTTACGTATAAAGGAGACATCTATACGGTGCCGGTTGCCGGTGGACGTGCCATGCAGATAACTACCAATCCCGCATATGATACGGCTCCGGTATGGAGTCCGGACAGTAAGCGGATTGCTTTTGCTTCGGACCGTATGGGAAGCCTGGACGTCTACATTGTGGCCAAAGACGGAGGCGAACCACGACGGCTGACTACCCACTCGGGAAGCGAAACGCCGCTTGCTTTTACAGATGCCGGACATGTCTTGTTCTCTGCGGGCATCATGCCGTCTGCCGAGGCTGTTGTCTTTCCCTCTAACGGGCAGTTCAATCAGGTCTATCGAGTATCAGTGGAGGGAGGGCGCCCGACGATGATTTCGTCCATGCCTATGGAGTGCATCTCCATCAATAAGGAGGGAGCGATGTTGTATCAAGATAAGAAAGGTTACGAGGACTACTGGCGTAAACATCACGTATCGCCCATTGCCCGGGACATCTGGATGTATACTCCGGGAAAAGAACCGCAGTACCGCCAGCTGACCACTTTCGGAGGAGAAGACCGTGAACCGGTTTGGGCTCCTGATGGAAAAACATTCTACTATCTGAGTGAGGAAAACGGCTCTTTCAATATCTACCGACGTACTCCCGGAGATGCGAAGGCCGTGCAGTTGACGCACTATACCAAAAATCCGGTACGCTATCTCAGTGCCGCTACGGACGGAAGGTTGTGCTATGGATTTGATGGTGAGATTTACACCCTGCTTCCCGGTGGAGAAGCGCAAAAGGTGAACATCAGCATTGTTTCCGACAGAAACGACAAGGACATTATCCGCCAGATTAAGAGTAGCGGTGCCACGGAAATGGCAGTGTCTCCGGATGGTAAGGAAGTGGCTTTCGTTTTGCGCGGCGATGTCTACGTCACTTCAGTGGAATATAAGACTACGAAGCAGATAACGAATACTCCTTGTCAGGAACGTACCGTAGACTTTGCCCCCGATGGGCGGACACTGGTTTATGCTTCCGAACGTGGCGGGCTTTGGCAACTTTACACTTCGACGATTGTGCGTAAGGATGAAAAGCTGTTTACCTATGCCACAGAGCTGAAGGAAGAACGCTTGACAAACTCGGATGCCGCTTCTTTCCAACCCCAATACAGCCCTGACGGTAAAGAGATTGCCTTTCTCGAAAACCGCAGCACCATTCGTGTCATCAATTTGAAGACAAAGGATGTGCGTACCGTTATGGATGGCAAGTATCAATACTCTTATTCGGACGGTGACCAGTGGTTTCAGTGGAGTCCGGACAGCAAATGGATTCTTTCGGACTATATCGGTGTAGGTGGATGGAACAACAAAGATGTTGTGCTGCTGAATGCCGATGGCAAGGGTGAAATGGTGAACCTGACCGAGAGCGGATACAACGATGGCAATGCCAAATGGGTATTGGGTGGAAAAGCCATGATTTGGACCAGTGACCGTGCGGGGTATCGCAGCCACGGCAGTTGGGGAGCCGAAGACGATACTTATATCATGTTCTTTGATGCTGAAGCATACGACCGTTTTTTGATGAACAAGGAAGAAACCGCTTTACTCGAGGAAGCGGAGAAGGCAGAGAAGGAAAAAGCCGGGAAGAAAGACGAAAAGGATGCCAAGAAGAAAAAAGAGGATGCCGACAAAGGTAAGGAGAAAAAGGTAGAGCCGTTAAAGTTCGACCTCGCAAACCGCTTTGACCGTATTGTACGCCTGACCGTCAACTCCTCGCATATGGCAGATGCCATGCTTTCTGCTAAAGGGGATAAACTCTATTATCTTTCTGTTTTCGAGGATGGGTACGATCTTTGGGAACACAATCTGAAAGAGAATGTTACAAAAGTTCTATTGAAGAAAGTAGGTGCAGGCGCTTTGCAGCCTGACAAGGAAGGGAAGAATATCTTCCTTTGTGCCCGCGACGGAATGAAGAAGATAGAGATTGAAGGCAGCAAGATTTCTCCAATTGAATTTGAGGCTTTCTTCGATTACCGCCCTTATGGTGAGCGTGAATATATCTTCGACCACATCTGGCAGCAGGTAAATGATAAGTTCTATGTGGCAGACTTGCAAGGTACGGACTGGAATGGATACAAAGAAACTTATAAGCGCTTCTTGCCGTATATCAACAATAACTACGATTTTGCGGAAATGCTGAGTGAGATGCTGGGTGAATTGAACGGTTCTCATACGGGAGCGCGTTATTATGCTTCGGGCGCAGCACTTCCTACGGCTGCTTTGGGAGTGTTCTATGATGAAGCTTATGCGGGCGATGGATTGAAGATTAAAGAAATTATAGCTCAGAGTCCATTGACGAAGAAAAAGACGGATGTCAAGCCGGGCTGTATTATCGAGAAAGTGGATGGTGTTGCCATTAAGGCTGGCGCTGATTATTTCCCGTTACTCGAAGGTAAGGCAGGCCGCAAGGTGATTCTCTCGGTCTATGATCCTGTTACCGGAAAGCGGTTTGAAGAAACCTTGAAGCCCATATCTTACGGTGCCCAGAATGAGCTGTTGTATAAGCGCTGGGTGGAAAACTGCCGCAAAAAGGTGGATGAATATTCCGGCGGACGCATTGCTTATATTCACATCAAAGGTATGGATAGTCCGAGCTTCCGTAAGATTTACTCCGATTTGTTGAGCGAAAGCAGTCGTAAGAAAGAGGCTGTTGTGGTGGATACCCGCCATAACGGAGGCGGGTGGCTGCACGAACAAGTAGCGACGTTACTTAGCGGCAAGGAGTATGAACGCTTTGTGCCGCGTGGCCAGTACATCGGCAGCGATCCTTTTGACAGATGGCTGAAACCTTCGTGTATGCTGGTTTGCGAGGATAATTACAGCAATGCCCACGGTACTCCTTTTGTGTACAAGACGTTGGGTATCGGTAAGCTGATAGGTGCTCCCGTGGCAGGAACCATGACTGCTGTCTGGTGGGAAAGCCAGATCGATCCAAGTATTGTATTCGGTATTCCGCAGGTAGGTTGCATGGATATGCAGGGCAACTATCTGGAGAACCGCACGTTGCAGCCTGATATCCTGGTCTATAATGAACCGGAAGCTGTTTTGAAGGGAGAAGATGCACAGCTGAAAGCGGCGGTGGACCACTTGCTGAAGAGGTTGCCGCAAAAGAAATAGATGGATTGGACTTTATAAACAAGAGGCTGAATTCAAGATTGAATTCAGCCTCTTGTTTATAAAGTCGATGGGGTGTCTTATTTATTTTACAGTTACTTCTGACAGTTTTAACCAACCAGAATTAGTGAAGGTTCCCTTGGCAGAGATATCCAGCCCCTTAACATTGCTTCCATTGCCTTTGGTTGTATCGACTAAAGCTACTGCCCAGGTATAGGTTCCTTTTTTTACCCCGTGAAGTTTGGGAGTGAACTCATAGGAAGTGGGATAGCCTTTTATCCAGACGGATAAATCAGTATTGTTGTCCAGATAAGAGTAGACTACTTGATTGTCTTGGTTCAATAATGCGAAAGCTACTTTATACTTTTGGTTCCATTGTGGTATATTGGTTGGGCAATATCCCCAGCCTAAGTTGTTCCAGCGATGTACTATCTTTATTCTTGAACCACTCTTCATTTCTTTGGGAACTACAATGGAATCGGGATATAAACGATAACCTCCTTCGGAGATGAAACGCTCAACCAAAGGATAGGCATCACGGAACCAACTCATGGTTTCGTCTCCTACACGGAAATCCATCATGTTGACATGAGCTTCCTGACCGTCTTCAAATTCTCCGATACGCACATCTTTGGCTGTTTTGTAACCGCTCGGGTCATTGTGATAAGGGTGCTTGCTCACAATCCATCCACCTTCCAGTAGAACCGGGCGTTTCATAATCCAAGGTTTCACATAGTTTCGCTCCCACTGGCCGTAATACTCTCTCATTCCGAAAGCATCATGACGTAAGGAAAAGCCTTTCTCGCAAGCGCTGTCCAACAAGCGTTTACTATCGGGATCAAAATTCTCCTCACCTGCCCAGTCTTTGCCTGCACCCATCCAACGATGGTAGTTGATAACTAAAGGTACTTTGGTGAAGTGTTTGACGTAGAGGTCTGTAATCCAATTGAACACAGCTTCCCGGTTCTTGGGGTCAATGTACTTCATAGTGTGTGCCTCACCCCATTTGCCAAGACCGTAGCCGTCTATAAATTCCACCAGGTCAGGGTCATTGTATTTTTGGACAAATGCTTCTATGAACTTTGCATATTTCTCCTGGAAGATAGGGTCATCAGGATAGGGAGAGCGTTTTCCATTGTCTGTATAGTATTTGGCTCCTGCATCGAATACATAGGCCGGAGTGGCTTCATTTTTTCGGTCGCGGCTGTCGACAACTACACGGAAAGAGAGACGCATACCTCTGTCGAGTGCCCCTTGAATTACTTTTTTCAACTTTTCGTTGGTATCCCAGCCGTAGACTCCTTCGGCGGGATTGAAGGTACTCCAATGCGTACGGATATAGAGTGTGCGTGCATAATCGGAGATTTTCACGGTTGTTCCTTTTTCCGGTACATAGATATGGTCGTATTTCTTCCAGAAGTCATCGCTGACATTCTCATTTGCATAAACAACCCAACCACTTAAAGGGTTTCCCTGCATGGTTTTTCTGTCTGGCCAGATTTTTATATAATCAGCTTCCGTATCTACAGCCATCTTGTATATCTGGCATCCTGCTGCAAGAAACGCACCGACACCGTAAACTTCTGTCATGTCACGCGTCACTTTACGGGGGTCGGCACCGATAGGCTGTACCCAGCCAAGTTTACCGCTTGCATCTACAGCATCGGTCAGTGCCTTCCAGCCTTTTATAATGACTGGCATGAAATCGTCTTCATTCAAGAGTCCCGCATTTACGCCATAGGCCAACGCATATACAAAGAAACCGGTGGAACTGGTTTCGGGAGAAGGATAAGAAGCCGGATCCAGAAGGCTGGCATGCCAATAACCGTCTTCGTTCTGCAATCCGGCGATACGTGTGCATAACCGGATAAACAGTTCTTCGTAATAAGCGCGTTCCATCAAGCCTTTGGGCAACTCCTGCAATACTTCTGCCAGACCGGCCAGTACCCAGGCATTTCCACGTCCCCAGAACACCTTTTTGCCATTGGCTTCTTTTTTACCGAAATAATGCCAATCGCGGTAGAAAAGGTTCTCTTCCTTATCGAATAGGTATTCGTAGGTAGCCCGGTATTCATTGTCCATGAATTGGAGGTATTTCCGGTTGTTGGTTTCACGGTATAGCTTGGCATAAACCGGGGGGGCCATAAACAAGGCATCACACCAGGTCCAGCGTTCTAGGGTTTTGTTGTCACCATACTCCAGTTTGAATGTACCGTTGGATGGATGGTTGACAATCCATTCCGTACGTGCCAGGGTAGGAGCCAGTATTTCCTCTTTTTTATATTTACGGTATAAGTCAATGAATGATTGGGAAACGGTTATATCGTCTGCATGGTACAACCGCTGATGGGGTTGCCAGCAGTTTCGTCTTCCTATTTTATAGAGCCATTGATAGTAGGTGCCGTCATTGTACTCCTCTTCTGCCAGTTTAGCCCAATCTACCATACCTACATAAAGTGCTCCATTGGTCCAATCCAGGTCGTGGTGTTCGTGGGCAGTGTTAGGATTGGAAATTTGCCAGTCTGCCACTTGCTTCATTTTCTCTTTTACTTCCTTTTTGCTGAATGGCACTTGTGCCATGATTGCCATACTGATAAACAGAAAGGCTGCTGCTGTTAATTGTCTGTGTATCTTCATGATTGTTTATTGATAAAATTAAGGGAATTGCCTTTGTTCTCAATGGACGCGGACAATTCCCTTTATGAGAATCTTGAAAACTATCTTTTTACCTTTATTCGTGTTTTATTTTGTCTTTGTGCTGTTAATATCCTTCGTTTTGCGGGAATTCTGCACCCGTATTTGAATCGATTATGCTCTGAGGAATCGGCCATAATGTGTGGTAATCACGCATAACGGGCCCCGATTCTGTATTGTATTTGCGGGTACGCTCCAATAATTTGCCGGTACGGCATAAGGTAAAGCGGCGTGATTCTTCACCTACCAACTCGCGGATACGTTCGTCCAGCAAGAAGTCCATGGTCATTTCACTGTCCGTAATTTCAGGAGCATGTGCGCGACGGCGTACAACATTGATTGCTTCGCGGGCACCTGAAATATCGTTCAACCCCAACCTTGCTTCGCAGAGTAAAAGATAAGTCTCGGACAAACGGAACTTCATGCGGTCACGGTAGGAACCGGTCAAAGAAAGGTTTTCGGAACGGCCATAGAAGAATTTTGTCAGAGCCGGATAAAGACGGAAGGTGGTAAACCATGTTTCGTCTGTAATCGTGGCTTTTTTACCATAAAGGTCGGGCATGTTCTCGTTGTTGTAATACCAGTTACGTTTGATGTTGTATTCGGAATTACGAATGTCTTCTTCATCAAAGAAACCGGTATCTTCTCCAATCCACCATTTCATTGGTACCAATTGCGACAAGCCGCGGCCACCCAGTGAGTCTGCCAAAACAAAACCGGTAATTTCGAAGTATTTGGGTTCCCAGGCACGGCGTGTCCAGTCATCGGAATTTGTACCGCCACCAGTAGTGTTATATTCAAACTGCATGACCCAAATGCTTTCCATATTGCCGGATGTGCGATTTTGATTGTTTTCAACGAATAGGTCGGAGAACACATCGCCGTTTGCTTTTGCCTTTTCACCGAAGCGGTCTTCCATCAAGTGGAAATATCCGCTGTTGATGACATTCTCTGCAGCAGTCTCAGCCTTTGCATAATCACCCTGCATCAAGTAAACTTCACTTAGTAAGTGTTCTGCCGCCCATTTGGTCAGCTTGCCGACTTTTACGGCATCAGGGTCAGTAGGCAGGTTCTCGACAGCAAACTGAAGGTCTTCTACCATGTGGGCAATAACCTCTTCCTTCGGTGTACGGGTAAAATCGATTCTGAACTGATCTTGAATCTTGTCTACATAAGGAACGTCTCCATACAGATAAACCAATGTACGGTATGCATAGGCGCGGAAAAAACGTGATTCTGCCTGATAGAGCGCCTTGTCTGTGCTATTATCCCAGTTCGTGTTTATTTCCGAGTATTTCAACATCTCATTGGCTCCTGCAATCAGACTATAAGCCCAGTTCCAGTAGGAGCCTACAATACCGGTATTTGGAGTTAATGTCAAGAAACCGAACGGTTGGATAGAACCGTCTTTGGTACCCATGGTAGCAAGGTCAGTGGCAATCTGCAATGCTTCGTAAGGGCAAGCGGCATTGTGCATGAAGGCACCGTTTTCACCCCAAGTGTTGTATTCAGAGCGTGCTTCGGCATAAAGTCCGGTAGAACCTACTTCGAAACCATAGGAACTTGTATATGTGTTGTCCGGAGCCAGTTCACTTTTCAGTTTCTCATCCAGAAAGTCAGAGCAACCGGTAGCAGACAGAGCTACTAACAGAGCTAGAGTTGCTTTTGATATATAATTTTTCATTGTATATATATTTAAGTAAGTTTAGAATGATAAGTTCAGTCCAAGTACGTAGGAACGTGCAGTCGGGTAAGAGGCAAACCAACTGTTGTCATAGTTCAATACGCTGCGTATGTCACAGAATGTATAAGGATTCTCCACACTGATATTGACTCCCAAACCGCTCAGTCCCAATTTCTTTACAAAATTCTTTTCAAAATTGTATCCTAAAGTGATATTCTTTATTTGGACGTATGTAAAGTCTTTGTAATAGCTGTGTCCGTCGAAGTTGTTATATGCTGGAGAAGCATATTTGGAATTGGTGTGTTCCGGTGTCCAGTAATCGGCATTATGCAGATAGTTGTATAAGTTGTAACTCCAACTTCCGATATTGGCTTCGTTCAGCTCACGTGTAACTTTGAAGGTTCCATTCAGTAGGAATGACAAGTAAAAGTTCTTGTAAGTCAATGTATTGCTCATAGACATGAGGAAGCTTGGATTCTTTGAACCGATGATAACTTTGTCATTGGAGTCAATATAACCGTTTCCGTCTGCATCTTTCACTTTGGCAGAACCTGGTTTGGCACCTTTTTGGATCTCTTTTTCTGTACCGTCTGCTGCGGTATAGGTGAATTTGTCACCTTCCTGCCAGATGCCGTCGACGTCATAGTCGTAGTAAACTCGCAAGGGTTTGCCGATGAACCATTTATTGGTGATATCATCTTTTTTGTCACCACGTAGGTCTACAATCTTGTCACGGTTCAGTGAAAAGATGATTCCGGTGCTCCATTCGAAGTCCTTATTACGTATGTTGACGGTGTTCAAGGTAAATTCAACACCTTTATTGCGTGTTTTACCCACATTATCCCAAATGGTTTTATAGCCGTTCATGATAGGAACAGTACGCTTCATCAGCAAGTCTTTTGTGTTGGCGACATACATTTCAATGTTACCGTTGATACGGCCGTTGAAGAATGAATAGTCGATACCGACGTTGAATGTTTGGGTTGTTTCCCACTTTAGATTCGGATTTCCGACACCGTCGTTGGCCAGATAAGCACCGTTGACACCTGCTCCACCGTCACCCCAGATATAGTTTGTGAGGTGCAGACGGTCCAATGTCTGATAGGGGTTGATGGCTTGGTTACCGTTAGAACCATAAGATACGCGGAGCTTCAATTGGTCCAGCCAGTTTTGTGCATTTTCCATAAAACTTTCGGAAGCAATGTTCCATGCAGCAGCCACTGACGGGAAGAATGCATACTTGTTGTTTGCACCGAAGGCAGAATAACCGTCGGAACGTCCGGTCAAAGTCAGCATGTATTTCCCTGCATATGAATAGTTCAAGCGAAGCATATAAGACAACATCGAGGTTTCTGATAAACCGGATCCTACAGTCTTATTTTTCTCACCTGCATTGATGTTATGATAACTGGAATCATCGTTTACAAAACTTTCGGCACTTGACTTGGAAGTCTTTTTCTGAGTTTGTTGTACACTGAACAAACCTGTAGCGTCGAAACGGTGCTTGCCAAATTCACGATTATATTTGAGCAGATTTTCCCAAGTGTAATCCCAGTAGTGTTCATTGTTGATGCTGGCTTTTCCGCTGGCTGTTCTACCGTCTTTGGTGTCACGGCCATAGTATGTGCCGGTAAAGTCGCTACGATAGTTGTAACCAAAGGTTGTACGGGCTGAAAGACCTTTTACCGGCAACAGAATGTCAGCATAGGTGTTGATGAAGAAGTTACGTCTTGTTTGATCTTGATCGGCATTGACATTGGCCATCGGGTTAATAATCAGAGATTGGTCCATAGGTTCTTCATAATACTTGCCGTTTTCATCTTTGTAGATACCATAAGGACTTTGCTTTACAGCATGTTCAATATTCGGGGTTATACCACCGCCATCTCTTTGAATAAATTGGGTCTGTATACCGATAGTCAGCCATTTATTTAATACTTGTGTGACACTCAAATTGATATTGTAACGTTTCATGGCGGAGTTGTAGACTACACCTTCTTGATCCAGATAGGAAACTGCCCCCATATAAGTGGTGCTTTCAGTACCTCCGGAAATGCCTACTTGATGTTCCATGGTAAATGCATTGCGGAAAATATAGTCCTGCCAGTCGTTTGTAACGCCTTTCTTGTAATTTATAAGTTCGCTGGCACTCAGAATATTCTCAGGAGCCAATTGGTCACCGCTCCATCCATCTTTCAGGCGTGCAATGTCTTGTTTAAATGTGATGTATTCGTCTGGAGTCATCACATCAATGGTCTGTTGGGGTTGCGACATTCTGAACTGCCCTTTGTATGTAACTTGGGGTGCACCTTTCTTGCCTTTCTTTGATTGAATCAAGATGACACCATTGGAACCGCGTGAGCCGTAGATAGCTGCTGCGGAAGCATCTTTCAAGACACTAAGGCTTTCGATGATGTTTGGGTCAATATCACTCAAAGAACCGTTGTAAGGAATACCGTCCAATACGATGAGCGGTGCATTGTCAGCACTTAATGAGTTTTCACCACGTACACGGAGGGTTTGGTCTGCACCCGGTTTCGCATCACCAGTAGTTACGCTTAAGCCCGGGATTTGTCCTGCAAGACGGTCCATCAAGTTACTGCTATTTATCATGTTCAGCTTCTTCTGGTCTACTGATACCAGACCTCCGGTCAGGTCGGACTTACGCTGTGTACCATAGCCGATTACCACGACTTCTGCCAGTGTTTTACTGTCTTCCACTAACTTTACGGTACTGTTTCTACCAGCTTTTACAGTCTGTGTTACATAACCGATATAGGAGATTTTGAGATTACTCCCTGCCGGTGCGTTGATTGTGTATTTTCCGTCAAGATCTGTAATGACACCAGTACTGGTTCCTTCCACCATGACATTTGCTCCGATAATCGGTTCACCACTTTCGTCAATTACTGTACCAGAGATGTTCTGTGGTTGTCCGGATATTGCCTTGTTATTCTTTCCGGTATATAAAATAATGTGTGTTGCGTCGATTTCAAATTTAACATTGGTCCCTTTCAATAAGGCTGCTATTGTCTTATTAATAGTTTCATTCTTAACATTCAAGCTGACTTTCTGTTTGATGTCTATTTGCTGCGATTCATAGAAGAAAGTGTATCCACTTTGCTTTTCCACTTTTGGCATAGCCTCTGATAATGGGATATTTGTGAACTTCAGTGTGATCAGTTTCTCTTTCTTTTGTGCAGAAACCGGGGCACATAGAAGTACCAGTATAAGAATGATGAGTTGTTTTCTTATATCCATAATTGTCTTAAATTTAAAGATTAATGTAGGTGTTTACTTTTCGTTAATTATTAAATAATGTGCATTTCTCATTTGTTTGTTTGGCATAAGTTTTTAATTTTGTTACTGTTTCATTTTACTTTTTGTTTTGTGTCTGCAAACGAAATTGTCAACTCATTCTCTTCGTTAAAGGTATATTTCATAGGTTGGATGCGTGCCATGATGCGGAGTATTTCGTCCAGCGGTTCGCTACGCAACGTAAACGTATAGAAATATTTATTGGATAATGTAGGATCCACGTCTATCTTTACCCGATACCATTTAGAAAGCAGTTTGCAAATGTCTCCCAATGAACGGTTTCTGAATACGAGTTGTGTATTTGCCCACGAAGAGGCAAAATGTACATCATCTTTTTCTACCTTAAGTGTCAGGGTTTTCCGATTAAAAGTAGCTGTTTCGCCCGGTTTGAGGAAACGGTTCTCTGTCTCGGTTTCCAAAGAGACGGACCCTTCTACCAAACTCACCAATGTATTTTCCGAACCGGGGAATGCATCGACATTGAATTTGGTTCCGTGAACTACGATACGCATACCTTCTGTCTGCACAATAAAAGGTTTGTCAGCATCGTGTGCTACATCGAAGTAAGCTTCACCAGTTACATTTACGATACGCTCATCCTTATTCATTTGTGATCCGTATTGCAAAGAGGTCTCTGTATGCATCCATACTTCGCTTCCGTCAGGAAGGAGAACCTTAGACTTACCCGACAAATTAGAGTATAACTGCGGCATGGCTTCAGGCTGTCCGTTAAGGAATCCTATGTAGAATGAGCAACCGATGGCAACAGCTATACATGCAGCTACTGCGTAGCGGTATATCCGTTTCAGTTCGAAGCGTTTCTTTGCAGGTTTTTCAGTCTGCTTAGGCTCGCTGGCGTGCATACGGTTGACAAGTTCATTCCAATAATATTCGGTATTGGGCGTGTAGTTTTCTACATTTGCCTGAATTTTTTCCCATAACAGTTGCAATTCCTTGAATAACGCTTCGTTGTTACTGCTGCGTAACCAAGTCTCCAATTGCCGCTCTTCGTCTGCGGAAATTTCCTGTTTCAACTTAGGAATGATTAAATTCCAAGGAACACTTTTTTTCATGATCACGATGTTTTTATAGGCCTTCACTTATATGACACATCACTTGAGTTTAACCCTTATTCCAATTCCAATTATTTTTTTAATAAATTTCGAGGAACGAATAATATTAGTATCTTTGCCACTCAAGAAGCCCTATCTAATATAACTTCGATATGCCTGCAGAAGATGATATCCTATTGTTACAGTTAATCAAACAAGATGACGAGAAGGCTTTCAAGCACCTTTTCGATACTTATTTTGTTTCACTCTGCCGCTTCATGTCCCTTTATCTGAGAGACAAGCAGGAGATAGAAGAACTGGCCCTTTCTATCTTTATGAATTTGTGGGAGGGTAGGGCCGATTTGACTCTTAAAATCTCATTCAAGGCTTATCTTTTCCAGTCTGCACGTAATCGTTGCCTGAATGCTTTACGCGATGAAAAGGATACGGTTCCCATCGAGGGAGGAGAAGAATATGGATATGCTCTTGCTGCTGATACTTCGGTGGAGATGGAAGAACTGAACCGATTGATTGAAGAAGCTGTTTGTTCCCTTCCGGACAAATGTGGGCAGGTTTATCGCAAAAGTAGGGAGGAAGGGAAGACTAATCAAGAAATTGCCGGGGAAATGGGGATTTCTGTCAAGACGGTGGAGGCCCAAATAACCAAAGCCTTGAAGCATATCAAGAAATTTTTAGGAGAACAGTATACTTATTTGTTCTAAAATAGAAATCGCAGGCCATCTGCCTTTTAGAATGATGAAAGGAGGATGGCCTGCAATATAAAAAGAAGATTAATCTATAACCATGAATTTTACTTTCTGGTCTTTCACTATTACATAATATTCTCCATTCTCAAGGAAATGTTCACCATTGGCATTTACAAAACCAAGATCACGCATCGGGTCTATTTCAAAGCGGAATATATGTGTTTCACCTGCTTTAATTAGTTGCTTTTCGAAGTGCTTCAACTCTTTGCATGGACGGGTAATCGTGCTAAATGGGTCTGAGATAAACCAATGCACCACTTCTGCACCGTCACGTTTGCCTACATTGGTGACTGGGATTTCCATTACCAACTTTTCACCGCGTCTGATGGTTTCTTTGGGCAAGTTGATATTACCATAATTAAAGGTGGTATAACTCAAGCCGTATCCGAATTCATACAGTGGGGTAGAGGGGAGGTCTTGATATTTGCCACTTTGTGGACGGGCTGTTTTGCGCTGATTGTAATAGATTGGAATCTGTCCGGTGGAACGTGGAAAAGTAATGGAAAGCTTGCCCGAAGGATTTACCCGGCCGGACAAGACACCTGCCAATGGTTTACCGCCAGGTACTCCCGGTTGCCACATTTCAACGATGACGTCACAGAGAGGTTCCACTTTAGAGAGTCCCAAAGGACGTCCGTTAGCCAGTACCAGAACAATCGGTTTGCCTGCTTTCTTCATTTCAGCAATGAATTCCTCTTGAATGGTAGGCAGTTCTATGATGGAACGCGATGCGTTTTCGCCACTCCACTTTTTCTTTTCACCCATACAGAGTAGAATGACATCTGCTTTCCGGGCTACAGCCAGTGCCTCACTGAATTTGGAAGTGTCGTTACCGTCGAAATCACAACCCTCGGTATAAATCAGTTCAGCCTTGCCTGCAAATTCTGCATCCAGCGCCTTTTTGATGGGGAGGACATCTTCTGCATGTCCATGTCCATACCATGACCCCAGGAGCTCGGCATAGTTTTCTACCAGAGGCCCCATGACGGCGATAGTTGGCTTGTTCCCGTTTGCCAGAGGGAGTACCTTGTTTTCATTCTTCAGTAGAACAATGCTCTCTTCTGCCAGTTTCTCTGCAATAGCCAGGCTTTGTGGAAGGAGGAAGCGCTCTTTTTCTGTAGATGTCGGGGTGTAGGGATTGTCAAAAAGTCCAAGGCGGAATTTGATACGGAGCACGCGTTTTACTGCATCGTCCACCAGTTGCATGCTTATTTTACCTTCTTCCACCAGCTTTGCCATATGCCTGTCATAGCAATGCCCCATCATGTCCATTTCCAGGCCGGCGTTGAAAGCCAGACGGGCAGCTTCTTTGCGGTCGGCAGCATGGCCCTGGTCAATAAGTTGCGGTACTGCAGACCAGTCTGAAACAACAAAGCCGTCGTGTTTCCAACGGTTCTTCAGAATTTCTGTCATCGTGTAATGGTTGGCGCTTCCGGGAGTGCCGCTGATGTCATTGAATGAACTCATTAAAGTAGCGGCACCGGCTTTTACGCCAGCTTCATAGGGAGGAATATAGGTGTCCCACAGAGTCTGATTGGAGATTTCCGTATAAACATAGTCACGTCCTGCTTCAGAAGCGCCGTATCCGATATAATGTTTAAGGCAGGCGGCTACTCGCTTGCTGTCGGACATGTCTTCACCTTGGTATCCTTTGATGGATGCGACACCGAATACAGCATTGGTATAAGGGTCTTCGCCATAGCCCTCTGCAACACGTCCCCAGCGTCCGTCTCTTGCCACGTCAATCATAGGGGAAAAAGTCCAGTCTACCCCGGACATGCGTGCTTCCTGGGCGGCAACGGCACATGCTTGTTCTACCAATTGGGGATTCCAAGAACATGCTTGTCCCAAAGAGATGGGATAAATGGTACGGAACCCGTGGATGACGTCGTATCCGAAAAGGATGGGGATACCCAGACGTGATTCTTCCATTGCTTTTCTCTGAGCCTCGTTACGCAGATTGGCATCTTCATCAAAATAAATGAGGGAGCCTAATGTGGCAGGAATTTTTTTTACTTCCTCACCACGATTGTTCTCGTTGTTATTCCGCCCCAAAGTGTACTGGTTGAGTTGTTGTACCTTTTCTTCCAGTGTCATTCTGCTGACCAGGTCATTTACACGCTCCTCAATGGGAGCTTTGGCATCTTTGTAGATGGGTTGCTTTTTGTTTGCAGCCATTGCTCCGGCCAGGCAACCACTTAAAAGGAGGCAACTGATAAATGTTAGTTTCTTCATGATATATATAATTATGCTATTCTCATTAAATAAGACACGTTTTTCGGAATCTGCTCCTACACAAAGGTCGTTTTTTTAAGGAATATAAACAAGTACATGCAAGGGCTTATTTGAAAATAGGCTTATCGGTTAGTGTCATGGAAGCTTGTTCGTTATTTTTTAGTTCAAATACCACTATTTCATTATTACCTGCTATCAGAGCACCAGCAGGTATCTCCAGGGTCTTTTCTGCATTTTCTTCCCAGTAGGCACCCAAGTATTGCCCGTTTATCCAGACTTCTCCCATTCCCCAGCCAGACACGTCAAGAAAGGTCTCTTGTGCCGGATTGCTTACTGTGACACCACCTTTACGGAAGCAAGGGATGGAGGAGGTACCTTCTTTGAAAGTTATTCCGGCCACATCGCATTCCTTAATTTCCAATGGGGTCATCTTCCAGCCTTCTAAATCTGTCTTTCCCAATGTTATGCTGCCGTAGATACCTTTTGAATTGTCCAGAATTTCAGGACCATAGGTAATACGTCCGATATTTTCAGTATAGATACTAAGTTTGTGTATACCTATCGGTAGATTGGTTTTCAAGCTTTTACTGCTATCTTTTAAATATCCTTGCAGTTTGCCGTCTGCATAGACCACAGCATAATCCCGTACGTTTTCAATAGTTAGTGTGGGATTCTCCTCTTCCACATCAACGGTTGTCTCATAGAGGGCATAGCCAAAATCCATATCCAGTTCATTCATGGGCAGTAAGGCATCATCTTCTACAGTTTCTCCATAAACTTGTTCCAATGGAGCTGTTTGTGACATTTTTATCTCTTGTGCTGCTGCCGGTCCGACCGGCAGCAACAAAAGAGCCCAAAGCAAGAATAATTTCATCATATTTCCTTTATTTATTTCTTTAAGAATGATTCAATGTAGGACTCGTCAACGGTAATTTGTGGAGCGAATTTGTCACTCTTTACGTAGCGGTCAATGCTTTCCAGCAATTGCTGGGTGGCAGGACGTTCGTTGATGTTTTTCTGGGTATCTACGGCCAGTACCAGTAGACTGCCTTTCTTCACTTTTGCTTCGAAACCAATACCGAGCTTTTCATTATTGTCGTAATGGTCTATTACTTGTATGAAAGGCCGCAGTGCTGCCGGAGCATCTTTCATCTCAATAACCTTGGCATTTTCCAGAATGTCCCACCACTGCCAGTCAGTATGGTAGGAAGTTATGAAATGCTCGAATATAGGCTGGTCGTCATGAATCAGACAGCCAATGGTCATAGGAGGCCATTTGAACATTATCGGATTCCAAAAGTGATTGTGGAACACGGATTTACGACCTTTTACTTTGGAAGGTTTGGGGCAGAGTACCACTTTCTTGCCATCGGCAAGGTGTTGTTTTGCTTTTTCATCGAATACTGTGGTGTAGAGCACTTCACTAGTGGACTGCATTAAGTTGCTATGACGGGGATATACCCAGATATCCCAGCTGTTTTTTACGTGTGCAACAGAAAGATGGACCGTCAGCTTCTGTGGTTCAGTGATATTGTCCAATGCATAACTGAAACTGCCAAGTGGAAATACCCCGTTCTTTCCGACAGTTTGTGTTTTCAGTTTTCCGCTCTTAAGGGTTTTACCGTTGCTGTCGGTGATACTCCAATTGATTTTTGCGTTTTTCAATAGGGTAGGTCCATAATTGTATATTTCCGCTTTTCCTTCAAATACTTCATCATTGTAAAGTGCGCGTTTGTCGAAACGGAGCAACGCAACAGTCGGTGCACAGAACTCGCGCCACTTTTCCGGTGTGATGAGCCCTTTGGTATTCCAGAAAGGATCGAGAATGCCTACCGGTGCATATCCTTGTCCGGTAAAATCATTCAGAGACAGTAATTGGAAACCGCCTTTCAGATAAGTGCGCAACTGGGCTTCTATGACATCCTTGTACTCTATGGCGGTCAAGGCTCCAGAAGCACGGAAGAAGTCATGTGCTTGGTCGAGCATGTGGTTTTTGTTCAGCAGTTCACGGAATATCTCGAAATTACGCGCTTGTACGGGGCCGGTGAAGTTCTTTATTTCCTCGAAATTGGGATAGATGCACCGCTGTCCGGATTCATGCGAGATGATGGGCAGGCCTACTCCCAGTTCCTTGTTTTTGTCCCAGTTTGTATAAGGACGTCCTTCGTAGATGGCCATGTGTCCTTTGGTAGTCTGATGGGTAATGTAGAACTGGTCTGATTTGACACGTGTGCGGGCTGTGGAACCGCTGTATAGACGGCGGTTATCCAACTGGCGGGCCGTGGCGGTAAGCTCTTCTATGAAACTGAAATCACCGGTAATCTCGTTTCCGTTACAGTAGAGAATGAAGGAAGGGTGATTCCCATATTCTTTCAAGATACCCCGCAGCTCGCGACGGAAGAAATTCCAGCGCTTCTCATCGGGTTGGGCATCTTTACCCCACATCGGCATTTCCACCTCCAGATAGACACCCAGCTTGTCTGCCATACGGAACGCAGCGGCAGGAGGACACCAGGAGTGGAAGCGCATATGGTTCATACCATATTCTTTTAGGATACGGAGTACACGTTCCCAAGAGGCATCGTCCACGGGAGCATAGCCGGTCTTGGGGAACACTGCGTTTTCAACGGTACCGCGCAGGTGTATGGGTTCGCCATTAAGGATGATATGGTCCTCACCAGCCTCTACTTCGCGCATACCGAAAGTTGTGCTTTTCTCATGCGCATAGGATTGGCCCTCTACACTGGAAGTCAACTTACAGTCCAACGTATAAAGATTGGGATGGAACTCATTCCACAAATGGATATCCTTACCCAAAAACATTTCTTCCTCGATATAAGTAATGGAATCGGTCACTGTTACTGGTACTTCCTTTTGTAGTCTATAGTCCTTTCCTGTCACGTGGAAGGATATTTTGCCGCTGGCGGTATGTTCTGTACAGTTGCGGACAGTCATTTTGACTTTGATGCTTTTGTTCTTGATGTCCGGATAGACCTGCATGTCATCTACATAGACTGGATCTACAGCTACCAGCTTAATTTCGCCCAATACTCCGTTCCAGTTTATTTGGGTAAATTCGGAGTGGGCATGGTCCCATTTATGGGTATCGTACTGGTAGCGGTTGTCTATACAGAAAGTTATCAGTTCTTTTTTGCCTGGATGTAGCCATTGGGTCAGTTCGTGGTTGTGGGGAATACTGATGTAGTCTATTTTACTCACTTCTTCTTTGCCTACATATACCGAACTGAGCCAGTGTGTACGTTCAAAATAGAGGAAAATGCGTTTGCCTTTCCATGCCGCAGGAATTTCTATTTCTCGCTGGTACCATGCGGGGCCCATATATTCGTAGACACGGGTCAGCCTATCCAGGTGGCGGTAAGGAGATTTGTAGCCTATTTTATAGTCATCTGTAATTCCCGGCAGAACGATGCTTTCCTGCAGGCGATGGCAGTAACGTACGTCCAGTGAACCTCTCCGGAAGTCCATGACATCTGTCTGGAATGCCCATTCACCAGACAAGTCCATTTCATTCTTTTCTTGGGCATGCCCGCTCCAGACCATAGAGGTCAGGAGGAGGGCAGCCATGTAGTGTTTTATTTTGTGCTTCATTGTTCTGTTTTCTTTTGGTTATAGTAATCACGCATGATGTACCATGCTTTTTTGCGTTGTCCCTGGTCGGAAACCAGTCCTTTACGGTTCCATTCCCCTCCCTGGTGTGGATGGAAACGGAAGGGAGAACGGAAATCAAAAAGAATCCACGGCGATGTTCCGCGCAGGTTGGGGATATGCTTGAACATTTCCAGATTGTCCTTGTAGAGTTGTGCCTGATAATCCTCACTCCAAGAACTCTTGACTTCCGCGTCGCCATGTTTGCCATAGAGCGCTTCGCCTCCGAACTCGGAAATGAAAAGAGGTTTGCCGGGAGCTACATTCCAGACAGCCTGGTCCGGAGCCAGTGGCCAGTCATGATACCATCCCATATATTTGTTGATGGCTACCATGTCCAGGATGTTGATAATGGAGTCATTCATCTCAAAGTTCCGGCTTTCGCGGTTGAAGCGTACCAAATCGAAGGCGGCCGTAATCAGACGGGTTGAGTCGATGTCCAGGCAACATTGTTTCATGTGTTTCAGAAATTCATTGCGCGGGGCGGAAGTGGCTGTTTCATTGGCAATCCCCCAAAAGGCAACGGAACAACGGTTTTTGTCGCGCATCACCATCTCTTTAATCATTCTGCCTGCTTTCTCACGGGTAGCGGTATTCTTGAAGTCAATCCCTTGCCAGATAGGTATCTCTTCCCATAAAAGAAATCCCATTCTTTCTGCTAGGCGGACAGTATATTCATTTTGTGGATAATGTGCCAGACGAATCATGTTGGCACCCAGCTCTTTGGCTTCGGATAACAGCATTGTTGCGTCCGCTTCTGAGAAGGCACGCCCGCGGCGTTGCGGAATTTCCTCGTGGAAGCTGATACTGCGCAGGAAGATGGGCCGGTCGTTCAGATAGATATCTTCGCCTTTTACATAAAGGTTACGGAAACCAATTTGCTCGTTGAGCCGGTCACTTTCTGAAGTGATGGTCACATCATACAGTTTTGGAGCATCCGGTGACCAACGTTGCAGTTTTTGGGTTTTGATAGTGGCCTGGGCAATTCCGTTGGCATCGGTAGTCATGTTCTGTCTGATACCCAATTCGGGGATGGCGACTTGCACGTTAATGCCAGGCTTTGCTTCGGATAAGGTTACTTTGGCACGAATCAGGTTGGATTGTATCTTGTCCAACTGGATGAAATGGTCTTTGATGTAACTTTGCGGAACGCTTACCAACATTACATCGCGCGTGATGCCGCCGTAATTCCACCAGTCAAAGGACATGGCAGGGATGGCATCCGTGGTGCGGGTATTATTGACTTTCACCACCAGGAAGTTATCCTTTTGCTTTACCTTATCTGTGATTTCCACCTGGAAGGGAGTGAATCCTCCTTCATGGCTGGCTATTTTTTCCCCGTTCAGATATATTTTGCTACGGTAACTTACCGCACCGAAATAGAGAAACAAACGTTTGCCGTCAGTCTTTGGGGTATCGAAAGAGCGTCCGTACCATACAGTCCCTTCATAAAATTTCAATTCGGGCATTTGTGAATTGAAATCGGCAGGTACATTCAGGACCAAACCTCCGTCGAAAGAGTATTCATAAAATTGCTTGTTGTCTTGAGGTTTTCTGTTTTTGTACACCTGCATCCTTTCCCCTTGGTCATAAAGGTCTACAATGGCTCCCCACTTCCCATTCAGTAGCCGGTAGTCGCGTCCGTAAACATTGGACAATAAGTCTTGTGCTTGTGACTTGCCTCCCAGTACAGACACTGCGAGCAAACAAGTAATCATTAGTCTTTTAATTTTCATAAATCGTATGTATCAGTTAACGTTTAAAAAGCCTATGAATTATTCTTTGTATATTTTCAATGCGCATCCGCCTCCTTGTGCCATTTTGACGGTCAGTTTACGGGATGCAGGAATGTCTGTGACGGTCTTTTGGTAGTCGGAAGCCAGGCGGTTGGCATTCACTCCGTCATGAAACATTTCCGCTTTCCATCTGCCTGTACCGAGGAAAGAAAGGTCCAGTGTCAGAGTACGTGCATCCCAATTGGTCAGGGAGCCGACATACCAGACATCTCCTTTCCTGCGCGCCATTGTGATGTATTTTCCAATTTCTCCGTTCATGGCTACTGTTTGTTCCCAGACGGTAGGGATGGCAGCGATGAATTCCGTGCATTCTTCTTCACGGTCGTAATTGGTGGGACTGTCGCACAACATGTTCAATGGTGATTCAAATACGACATATTCAGCTAATTGGCGGCAACGGGTTCCCTGGCTCATTGGGGTATCCATTGAGGAGTGGTAACACCGTTTGTTGGCATTGTGCATGGCGCCTTGTGTATAGTCCACCGGTCCGGCCAGCATACGGATAAATGGCATGGTGACATCGTAGGTTACCTGGTCGGTATGGATGTCACTCCACTTCATCTGTTCCAGCCCGTGAACGGCTTCATAGTTGATGACATTGGGATAAGTGCGGTTCAGCCCGGTAGGTTTGTACGTGCCGTGAAAGTCTACCATCAACTTATATTTAGCGGCAATTTCGGCAGCCCGGTAGTGGAAGTCTACCATTTCCTGGTCATCCCTGTCCATAAAGTCAATCTTGAATCCTTTGATGCCCATTTCGGAATAGTGCTTGCATACATGTTCCATGTCGCGGGCAAAGGCATGGTAACCAGCCCAAAGGATGAGTCCTACATTCTTTTGCCTGGCATAGGCCGTGAGCTTCTTTAAATCTATTTCCGGTACAACCTGAAAGAGGTCAGCCTCGAGGTTGACAGCCCAGCCTTCATCCAGAATCACATACTCGATGCCATGCCGGGAGGCAAAGTCGATATAGTGCATATATGTTTCATTGTTTATTCCAGCTTCGAAATCCACGCCTTTAATTCCCCAATGGTTCCACCATTCCCAAGCTACTTTGCCCGGACGTATCCACGAGATGTCTTTCATGCGTGATGGAGCAGCCAGCTTATAAACCATATCGTTATCTGCCAGCTCCTTGTCATTTCTTGCCACAACAATGATGCGCCAGGGTAGTTTGGCTTTCGGCTGGCAGGAAGCAATGTAGTTTTCACGTTCTGTGACTAATATTTGCAGTTGGTTATGCCCGCCTCGTTTTTTTGTTTTGGGGACGGCGGCAAAAGCGGAAGTGAGTGCTGTTCCCCCGTTTCTGTTGATGAGGAACATGCCCGGATAGCTCTCCACGTCGGATTCGGCAATACAAAGTTTACGGCCGTTTTCCTGCTCTATTACTACGGGGGTAAACATCAGTCTTTGGGGGTTCAGTCTGGATAGCTCTATATGTGTATAGGTGTTTTCAAAAGAGTTGGAGAACTGGGCTTCTATCGGTTGTTTATCGCCATCTTTTACATAAGGAACAATCGATTTGTAGTCCTTGTTGAAGTTGAAGGCGGCTTCTTCGCTTGTAACTTTGAACGGTCTGTTTCCGGTCGCTGCGAACCGGTATGCCATTCCTTCATTGTACATTCTGAAAATGAGGTTGAAATGTTCCCGGAAACTTAACGTCATTTCATTATAGACATCCTTTACTTCACTGCGTTTGTAGAAAGGAGAGGGAATCACCTCATTTGCCTGGCGATGACTGACTCTCTTAAGATGGGAGCCGTTACCCCAGACTGTCCCATTATCCAGATGTACTGATAAGGGAGAGGGGGCTACCAATGTATGCCCTTCTTCCGTCAGCTCGTAAGTGATCCGGTCACCTATATATAAGGTAACCTCCAACTTGCCGTCCGGTGAGTTCAGACGATATTCCTTTTGTCCGAACATGTTCGGGATGATGAAAAGCAGTGTTGTAATAAAAAAAAGTATTCTCATGATTCTTATAGTTTTTATTTGTTTTGTTGAAAGAAATCAGCGACCCATTTCCATGCGGCTGCCCATTGTTCTGGGTAGGCATAATGAGCCGTTTCTTCGGATACTAATATTTGTTTGGGTGCTTGAATTACATTGTAGGCAGAATAGGTAGTAGTGGGTGGACAGACCATATCATTATATCCGAATGAGTAGAATCCGGGAACTTTTATTTGGCGTGCAAAATTAACTGCGTCATAATAACGTGCTGTATTTGCCTTTTCTGCAGTCTGATTTTCTTGCTTGTTAAACATGTGTGGCCATCCTCCGGCACGGTTATGTATATAGCCGACCATGTCACAAAGAGCAGGGTAAAAGGCTACCAGTCCTTTGACACGTGAATCAAGTCCAGCTGTCACGATGGACAATCCTCCTCCTTGGCTACTGCCGAATGTTATCAAATTGCTCCCATCGAATTGTGGTAGGGAATAAATAAAGTCAATGGCACGTACACAGCCTAGATATACACGTTTATAATAGTATTTATCCCGATTATCCAGATTGAACGTGTGGTACCCTTTTAATGCTCCCATATAGAGATTGGTATATACCGGTCCTGACATGTTGACCGGAATACCGTGTATTCCTATTTCGAAAACAATCCAGCCATTGGCAGCATGTTCCACATCTCCGGCATAAGAACGTATTCCTGCACCTGGTAGCTTTAAAACTGCGGGATATCGACCTTTTGCTTTAGGCATAGCCAGCATGCCGTATAAGCGTGTATGGGATTCATAATTCTGTATATTCACATGGAATACATTCACTTTCTCTGTACAACGTTCGGGTACAAGGGTCATTTGTACATCCATTGGTGTCTTTTGAGCCTGGAGTTTTGCTGTTTCCCAGAAATTTAGAAAGTCTTCGGGCAATGATGTGATAGGTTTTAATTTTTCTGGATTGATTCCAACGGTTACTATCCCTTGGTATTCACGTCCTCCATATTTAACAAAGGCTTGGCAACGGAGAAAGCCAGGTTTTTCCATTGTTTTGGCTTCCACCGTGGCTGTCCCTTTTTCAGCTTGCAATATGCCTTCTTTGTGAGGCTTCATCATATCTTCTGAAATCTGGTACCGAATTTCTGTGTCAGGAATTGGTACGTTGTTTTTCAGTACCGTAATGCTGAATTTTATTTTTTCGCCTGGCTTATATAGCCAGTCTGTATGATTGGGAGTGATCTGTATCCGAATCAGCCGTTCGGCAGGTTGTCCGAAGGCTCGGTAAAACAGCATCAAGAAGGCGATTAAGAGTATACTCCTTGTGATTTTCATGTCAGTCTTTATTTTAGCGTTTGTTTTTAATTTCATACTTGTAGACAACATAGTCATTGATTGATGGCAGAGAGATTTCCAGCCTTCCTTTCTTTCCGGTTACTGCTGTCATCGCTTTGCCGTGTCCCATCAATGGGATACATCTTACTGTGACACCTTCTGGCAGCCAGGTTTCGACTTCTGTAGTCCCTTCTGGATGATTTTCACGGTACACAATCAAGTATCCTCTATCTTTCTTTAGAGACTGGAAGCCGGTCCAAGAGCGTCCCGATGGTTCATCTCCTATGGGTAGGATAGTGCCGGAATGCATGTCATGCTGAAATTTCTTGTAGGCTTCTGTATGTTCTCGTAATGTAAATGCTTCCTCGGGTAGATTGGTACCTTCCATCCAGGCAAGCGGCTGTCCTGCTAAAGTCGTAGCAAACAGATATTCAAATGAATAGTTTTCTGGAGCGAAGACTTCTCCTTTATATTTATCCGTATTTCTCCATTTGTTCAAGAACTCTATTTGCAGCTTTTCTGCCGGAACATATTTGGAAAGCATCCAGAGGTTACGCAAAGTCCAGTAAGGATAGTAGTTCTGCCAGTCGGTATAACGGTTTTCCAGAAAGATATTTCCATATTCATTGAACATGTGGTAGCCTCCGCGGCGGCTGGCTGTCGCATCAAGGTTGAAAATCACTGCCTCGTCCGTCTCTTCCAGCACTTTGTTGAATAAGCGGTGCAGGTTTGTTTCGGCTTCTTTACTGGGAATGGTGAGCCCGTCTATCTTGAATATTTTGATGTCGTATTCGCGATAGAGGCTGATGAGTGCTTGCGCATCTTTCTGCCAATCGGCAAAATCATTTTGTATGCTGGGATTGAACCAAAGACCGATTTCAATACCTAATTCCTTGCCACGCTTTACGATGGGATGCAAACCACGTGGATACTTTTGCGGATCGGGTTTCCAGTAGTCTTTATTGTCCCAAATGTTCTTGAATGAACCGCGGGCTACAGCTGAATTAGGACTTTTACCTATTTGCCAGCCATCATCAATCTGGAAATGGGTGATTCCCAGACGGGCGGCGCGTTCCAGTTCTTTCAAACAGAAGGATTCGTTTACTTTTGAGTCCTGGCTACGGTCTCCCCAGGTGTTCATCATAATCATCTCGTCGCGGTCGGCCCGGTAAGTACGTATATTCTTCTGATATGAACGAAGCGCTTGTAGGCGGCTCAGTTCACCTTCTCCGTATATTCCCAATACACATCCGTATGTTTTGGTCCAACGGTCGGGAGTCACGTCTTTCTCGGTAATGCCCAGACCGGTTACTGTAAACTTTCCGAAATCAGTCAGAAAATCCTTTCCTTGATAGGCTAATTGTACCGAAGAGCAGGGAGCCTCTTTTAAAAAGAAGATGCCACAGTTGTCCTCACCATTAAAGGCAAACAGCAGATTGCCGCGATATCCCAGTTTGCGGTAGGAAATAATCTCTTTCTCGAAAACCAGGTTGTTGTGCCAGTCGGTCACATCGGAAAATTCCACGTTGCGAGCGTGCCAATGTTGTCCTTGGAAATGGAACTGGTCTAGTACAGCGGTTACTTCTTTAGATTTCATGTCTTCGGCGAATTCAATATTCTTCCGGTCGGCTGCACTAACTTCTCTGCCTCCGAAAATACTGTTTACTGTTCCTCTTAAATAGGTGTCGCAGGCTATGGCTGGACAATCATCATAAATACGATATACCCGTTTTATATCTAGCTTCTCCAGGCTGAAAGAAACTTCTACTTTCAGATAAGCGGGAAATATTTTAGTCTCTTTTACGGGAACTACTTTGAGTGAACCGTTTGATGGTTGCGGCAAATCTTTCGTTACTCTGAAATCTGGAGTAAGGCTGTGGTTCTTCCATGATTTTCCATTACTCTTGTCGGTCAGGCGGTAAGTTATGATATTTCCCCCGTTCCACAAAAAGGTACGTTCGACCAAATTGTTCCCGATGGTTAAAGTGTCATTTCTCAGAAGACCGTAGCAGGTATCTTGTGCGTGTAACGAATATCCTCCGAAAAGGACAAATAATAATGTTAGAATATTTTTCATGATATGCGTGTTTTATTAATACTTAAATTGTAGTATCAACGTGTTTCTTACTTCTTGTTTTTTTCAATGGCAAATATACGAGGCTTTTTTAATAATTTTTGTTCATTGAACTTCTGATTATCGGGAATCCCTTCTTTTTTTCCTACTCCCTCTTTCATCAGTGCTTTCAATTCCGGTAGGTGTTTCTGATATACTCCTCTCGGAGTGGTGTTGTACTTTTTACATAAGGAAGCTGCCATCCCGACAACTTCGCCCATCATTCCGGTGGTACGCATTACGCGGACAGTGCCCAGTGCCACATGGGTAACACTGATATTGCGGCCCGCCATAAAAAGATTCTCGATATTTCTGGAATATAGGCAGCGATAGGGCACTGCATAAGGATATATATGGATGTGTTTGGTTGCTGCTTTGAAAGGCGCATCAGGAAAGTGTGATGCATTGAGCGAATCCGGGAAATGCAGGTCGATGCTCCAGGTTGTGACGAAGGAGGCATCTTCGTGATAGACATTTTTATCTATATCATCTTGCTTTAGAATATAATCGCCCAACAATCGGCGTGACTCGCGTTTTCCGGCAATATAGGCTACCCAGTCCAATGCGCGGTTCTTATATTTCTTGTTGTCCTTTAATTCATTTTTCAGAAAACTCCAATTAGAATAGATGACCATTAAGCCATAATCACGTATACGTTCGAAGTCGTCGATTTGATTGAAGTTCATGCCGGTTTCCCATTTCCATTCACCCATCGTCACTTTTTCGCAATTTTTTTCATTGAATTGCAGACCGTACGAGAAAATAGGGAAACGGGTAGGTTTACCTTTGTCTGCAGAGTACCATTGTACGGATGAACCCATTGTCATTTTGTCCGGTTGAATCGGTGCCAGCTCTTCTCCGTATTCGGCACGGGATTCGCGTCCCATGTTGTAGTCTGCACCGGCCAGATACCCGATGGTGCCGTCTCCGGTACAGTCGGAGAACAATGGCGCTTTCAGTTCCACTTCTTTTCCATTCTCTATATGCTTGATGATGACAGATTCTATTCTGTTGCCATCGGTCTTTACAGATATGGCACGGTAGTTGGCATAAAGGGTGATATTCTTTTCATTGGCGATAAAAAGCTCCTTCTTTTCATCTTCATAGTTTGCGGCAGGTTTGGCATTTCCTTCTTTAGAATGTCCGAATTCTCTTATCATACGTCCCAGTCCGGAATTGGGGCCTACTCCGATATTGCCCCCTAAGTGAACCCTGACTTCAGAGCTATTATTGCCGCCAAGTACTGGGCGGTCGTTGATTAATGCCACTTTGCATCCCAATCTGGAAGCGGTTGCGGCTGCACACATACCGGCTATACCGCCACCAGTTACAATCACATCATAGGAGTATTGCTCCGGTTCGGCTGGAATATCCAGCATCTTTTTACGGAAATCTGTCAGTTGTACAGTTTCGTTAGGAGGTAGTTGCTCTTTTTCTGTTGTAAAATAAATAGCATCGCAACGGCCATTGAAACCGGTCAAGTCTTTTAATGTTAGATTACTATTCCCAGCCTTTACTGAAATTTTTCCGGCGGGTTGCCACATCCATTGGTTGCCTTCATCCCCTAAAACTATAGGCAGCTTTTTATTACCGATTTTTAGAGTGAACTTTCCTGGTCCTTTGCCATCATGCCAGGGAGAAGTCCAGTTATAGGTACGTACATATACATAATATGTACCGCTCTCGGGAAAAGATATGGTAGTGGAAGCATCCTCAACCGGGACCCCCATTCCATGAGCCATTAGATAGGGTGACCCCATAAGGTCCATGAATTGCTGGTCTACTACCCATCCTCCTTTTTGGTCAAAGCTTTCTGCTTCTATCAATAGATTGGAGGCTGTGATAAGCTGGCTACAGAACAGTAGACTTAAAATCAATATAATTCTTCTCATAAATATGCGGTTCTTTATTTTGTTGTGGAAACGGTATAAAAGGGCTGCCCTGGATTTCTAATTTGCAGGGGCAGTCCTTTCATTACAGTTTGTTTATCCTTTTATTCACAATCTTTTTACCTATAATGTCTAACCGTTAATACCCTGGATTCTGTTTCATGTTTTCATTAATAATGATTTCAGATGTGGGGATTGGCCATAAATACTGCCGTTCGTCCCATTTGCGCTGGGAAAGTACTTGGATTAAGCCTTCTTTTTCCATAGCAGAGAAGTCTGCGATTCCATCTTCATCTATCTGTGGTGTAGTAGGCCAGAACCACAGTCCTTTTGATGTAACTTTGTCTCTTAATATGTCAGCAGGATATAGAATGCCGTAGTTCTTGGTGTTCAGAGCTTTGGTTGCCAATTTCCAACGAATGAGGTCCATGTAGCGGAGTCCTTCTTTAGCAAACTCTACGCGACGTTCCAGTCTGACTGTCTGGCGTAAGGACTTTTGGTCACGTGCTGTTACTGCCGGATATTTGTCTGTTTCAGAAGATTTCACTCCGTATGCTCTGGCACGTACACTATTGATGGCTTCTAATACAGATTCGTCAATCTTGTTCAGTTCAATCATGGCTTCTGCATAAGTCAACAATACTTCTGCGTAACGTATTTCAATATAGTCACTTTCCACTTTTTGTTTGTTATCTACCCAAGAATCGTCAATACCCTTTTTCCATAGCAATGCATTGAATGAGGTGTATTGCGCATTGGCACGGGTATCTTGGTTGGTTACCATTTTACCGGTTTTGTAGTTCATTACTTTTAATGCATCGGGATGAGGATCAAAGTCAAAGCTACAATGGCGGGTTCCAAATTCTACAATGGTGGCAGTACAACGGGGGTCACGGTTCTTGAAAGGATTGTGGGGATCAAAAAGAGGTGACTCGTCAATGGGCAACCCATCTGTACAGAGGAACGAAGCCAACAAGTCCCAAGAGGGTGCATACGAACCGTATCCTCCAGCATTTCTAGGCAGCTCATTTTTTGTGGCAGTAGCATCGTATAGAATGTTGTATTGCACGGAACGTGGGAATACAAGAATGCTTTCTATGGAATTTTTGGTATTCATCAGAAATAAGTCGCTGAAGTCGGGATGTAATTGATAAGCTTGCAAATTCATACACGCTTTAGCTGATTCGGCCGCAAGTTCCCAATCACCCATGTAAAGGGCAAAACGTGCTTTCATGGCTAATGCAGCACCTTTTGTGAAACGTTGTGTCGAGTTACCGGTATAAGATACTGGTAACATAGAAATTGCTTTGTCGAAGTCTTGGTAAATTAAAGGTATAATCTCTTTTTTTGGAGTACGTCCTTTTTGGAAGGCTTCTTCAATGTAAATATTCTTATCTAGCCAGACAACATCACCAAAGAAAGAAACGAGTACTGCATATTTACAAGCTCTTGTAAAGTAAGCTTCTCCTCTGTATTGATTCAATATTTTTTCAGAGACACCAGCCTTTTCGGCGCGCTCAGATTTTTCAAGAAATGTATTGGCCATCGTTATACATTTATAGTTTGATTGCCATTGCTCTACTGGATACCAGTTCTCTGTTCCACCATCACCATTTACTGTACCGTCTAGGAGGTTGCAACGATTCACATTTCTATAGGTGAAGTTGTCGGTGGCTTGTTCCAGAAGTCCCTGGTTCATTTTATTCCAATATCCGATTTTATAGAATTCATTGGCAGCCATCAATAGTTCTTCTTCTGAAGAATACCAGTTTTCAGTGGAGGCCTCAGACAATGGAACTAAGTCCAAGTCATTGCAGGAACTTGCTAAAAATCCAAGTCCTAAAGCTAATATTATAAATTTATGTTTCATTTTTTTTCTTTCTTTTAAAAGTTAACAGATACGCCTAACAATATAGATGTTGTGATAGGATATTCACTTACTCCCATTTCAGGGTCCCATCCTTTCGGATATTTGCTCAAACAGAATAGATCGGAAGCACTGGCATAAATGCGTGCACCTTTGATACCTATTGCGTTCATCCATTCTTTAGGGAATGTATAGCCTAAAGTTATATTTTTGAGACGGAAATAACCTCCGTTGAACAGCCAATAATCTGACATGGCATAGTTGGAACTTTTGTTTACATGGGTTAGACGAGGATATTTGGCAACTGCGTTTTGTTCGTCCGTATTATAAGGACTCCAATAGTTTCCATCAATGATGGCGGGGAAATTTCCGTAATTGTTACGGAATGGTTCTACCATTTCTCTTGCCAAGCGTGCATTTTGTTTTCCGACACCTTGGAATGCCAATGAAAGGTCAAAATTTTTGTAGCCCAAATTGATATTACCACCATATAGGAAATGGGGTAATGAGCTGCCTAGTAATACTCGGTCATATTCAGGAGAAATCTTTCCGTCGGGTACACCGTCAGGACCAGATATGTCTTTGTATTTAATATCGCCCAATTGAGTGTTCTTATCATTGATTTTGGGAGAATTCTTTAAGTCTTCTTCTGTCAGGAAAAGACCATCGCTAACATAGCCATACCACTCATTGAATTCACTGCCTTCCATTTTAACTTTGTCACCGAGGAATTGGGTTCCTTGTAAATCCCCCATTTTGGAGGTGAAGTCAGAGAAGTTAATGGCTATTCCGTAGCTGAAGTCACCGATGTGGTCATTCCAGCTGACATTCAATTCATAACCTTTGGTTGACATTTTGCCGGCATTGACGTCTGGGTCAGAGAATCCTAGAAAATCAGGGATAGCCATTGCTAATAGCATGTCTTTAGTATTTTTCCAGTAATAGTCACCGTTCACACGTAAGCGGTTGTTCAAGAAAGAAATGTCTAACCCAATGTCTGTAGATTCAGTTTTCTCCCATGTTACATTTTCAATGGCATATTTCTGTTGAGATGCAGTTTGGTCAAAATAAATACCGTTGTTTTGATAGAAAATAGTGTTCCCAAATGCAATGGTTGACATATATGGAAAATCGCCAATACGTTCATTACCCAATGCTCCCCATGTAGCTCTAATCTTCAAGAATGACAGCCATTCCCAATTAAGATTCTTCATGAAATTTTCTTCGCTGAGTACCCAACCGGCAGAGAAGGAAGGGAATGTACCCCATCTGTGTTTCTTTGCAAAACGTGATGAGCCGTCATGACGTATATTGGCCTGGAATAAATATCTGTCGGCATAGCTGTACATGACACGTCCGAAGTAGGAACGATAAGCGTACTCTTTTCCTTTTCCAGAGTTGCCAATTAAATCTTTAGGTCCATTATTGAGGTATGGAAAGTTCGTGAGAACGTATCCGTCTCTGTCAGCACCTAATTCTTCAATATATTCGTAATAGTTTTCGTAACCTGCCATTAGGTTGATGTCATGTTTTCCGGCAAACTTCTTTGCATAGTTTACTATTAATTGCGTAGTGACATTGTAGCTGTCATTGCGGGTTTCTGAGAGTTTGGTTGTGTTGTATAGTCCGCTGTTATCTAAGTATCCCCCTATTGTATTGGGATCATCTGCCAATGTATAGCTGGCTGCTTTCTTGAATGTTTTGAACTTGTCGTAATTAAAGCGGGGAGCAACGATTGCTGAAATTTTAAATCCGTCAAAAGGCTTGAAATCAATAGATGCTTTACCGCCCAATGCTGTGTACCATTTTTCTGTTGTACCACCCAATTTCATCAATCCATAAGGGTTGGCTCCCGATTTGCCTTCAGCTATACGGCCGTCATCCCATACTCCTGCATAAATAGCAGGCATGTAGCGCATCATTCCGAATGGAGTGAATTGCGGCATGTGGTGTTTAGTGCGCTTAACATTGAAGTCCAATGTAGCACTTAACTTTTGGGTAATGTTGAAGTCATTGTTTACACGTAATGTATAGCGTTGGAAATAACGGTCACCGTACAGACCGCCTACTTCATCATACGCCAAGGATGCTTTGGTCTTAACGACCTTGCTGCCGCCTGAAAGGTGGATACTATGACTTTGACGGGTTGCGGATTTCTCAAGAATCAGATCTTGCCAGTCGGTTATAGGATACTGGTTGGGATTGGTTGCATTGTTTTTCACCCAGTTATTAACTTGGTCTTCTGAATAGGCTTGGTATTTGCCACCGTCCGGATTATCTGTATATCGTAATTCATTAGCCATTTCCAGAAAACGTTGCACGCCTACAACCTCAGGCTCTGCGGTAGGTATTTCCCAACCGAATTCACCGTTATAGGTCAATGACAGTTCCTTGTCACTGGCTCTTTTGGTGGTGACAAGAATAACGCCAGCAGCGGCACGAGAACCATAGATAGCAGCGGAAGCAGCATCTTTCAATACAGAAATGCTCTCAACGTCGTTGGCATTTACTGAATTGATGTCACCAGGCACTCCATCAACGATAACCAGAGGATCTGAATTCCCGATGGTTGTGATACCACGTACATATATCTTGTCTGCATTTGCACCAGGCGCATTATTGTTACGGGTTACCATTAACCCTGGGATGGTTCCTTGCAAAGCGGTGGAAAGGGAAGTTGTTTTACGGGCGGCTACTTCTGCACCTCCCACAGAACCTACTGCACCGGTCAAGTCTTTCTTTTTTACGGTACCATAACCGATAACAACAACTTCTTCCAAAGTCTTTGAATCTTCTTGCAGCACTACATTGATTGCGTTTTTACCGTTGACAGCAACAGATGCCGGTATATAGCCTACGTAAGAAACGGTTAGAGTAGCTTTCTCCGGCACATCTTCCAATGTATATTCACCGTCAATGTTGGTTATTGTTCCTTGTGTAGAGCCTTTGATAATAACGGAAGCTCCGATAAGCGGCTCATCATTTTCGTCTACGATTCTACCGGTTACTTTCTTTTTAGCACCTACGGATTTGTTGGTTTGCTGGAACAGCAAAATCTGCTTGTTTGCTTTTATTTCAAAGGAGATTTTCGTTCCTTTAAATAATTCTTTCAATACGGCTTCAAGTGAAGCATTTGATACATTTAAATCCTTTTTTGTTTCAAGATTGGGAAGTTTGTCTGTGTAGAATACGTTATAACCGCTAGCTTTTTCAATTTGCGGTATAATCTGCTTGATGGTCTGCTTGTTTACAGATAAACTGATTTGGGCGAAGCTGTTTCCCCAGAAAAACAGTGCACCCAGCAGTACTAAAGACCGCATAATCATTTTGTTTTGTCTCATGTCTAATAATATTAGATTAATTGTTTTTTATTTTGAGAAAGGCGTACCAAAGACCTGCTCTAATAAGATATTAGAGTAACTTATGACGAATTTCTCGTGAATGTTTAAACTAGAATTTTATTTTGCTGCCGAAAGCTGGCAGTTGTGTTTGATGAAGTAAAAAGTTTATAAAATCTATTCCATATTTTCCTTTTTAAGTTAACATAAAGAGTTTATTAAACACTACTAATATATTACGATCGTATTATCAGATTTTATTTTGTAATTAATGCCGCCAGCTTGGCTGATGTATTCTAATACATTATTCAAACTGCTATTCTTGATGATGCCGTGATAAGTATATTGTTTTACTTTCTCGTTTTTGAATATAAATTTGCAATTATACATTCGTGTAAGCATGGTACAAATTTCTTCAAAAGATTCACCGTAGAACGCTAGTTCATTGCTTCTCCATAGCAAATAACTTGCATTAGGATGAAGCTCGCTTTTTTCGAACTGTCCATTGGTCAGGTTGCAAACGAGCCTTTCGTTTGGCTTCATATATGCCTCGTGTCTGCCGTCGTCTACTTTAACCTTTCCACTTATCAGGCTTACAGCTACTGATTTATCGTCTTTATGTGCACGTATATTGAAGCTTGTACCTAACGCTTGTACATTGATGCCATTTGCTTTCACGATGAAAGGCTTTTCCTTGTCCTTTGCAACTTCAAAATAGGCCTCTCCTTCCAGGGAGACCATACGTGTTTTCTTGTTGTAAGTGTTGTCATATACAATTCTTGAATCAGAATTGATGTAGACCTTTGTGCCGTCAGCCAAAATGATGTCGGCCTTCTGCCCGTTGGATACGGACATGGTGACTTCTGTATTGGCGTCATCGGCCGGTCGTTTGACTCCTGCATAATAGGCTCCGCTTCCCACTGCCAATATGATGTAGGCAACTGCAGCATAGCGCCCAATCTGACGCAGGAAACGGTTCCTTGTTTTCAGGACCTTCGTTTCCGTGGTGGAACTTGCGTCTATCTGGCTTAAAAGTTCGGTGAACATTTCATTTTGTACGGCTTTGTCCATCGTGTCCGGAGCCAGTGCCCAGCATTGCTGATAGTATGCGGAAAATTTCTGTTGAAAATCCGGTCGCTTAATCCATGATTTCAACTGTACATCTTCTTCAGGGCTGGTCAGTCCTCGAAAGAAACGATCCAAAAGTTCAATATGACTGTCTTTTTTATCCATGTTCTGTAGTATATATCTGTATGCCTGCCAAAACACTCACGGATTTTCGTGCTTTAACAATTATTTAGAAAGTAGAAGGAGAGGAAAAGCATGATGAATTTGCGTAATTCTTCTTTCAGTAGTTTCATAGTACGGTAGAAATGAGCCTCTACGGCACGTTCCGTCAAATCTAGCTGTGAGGCGATTTCCTTGTTGGACAGTTTTCCTGCTCTTTTCAGCTGAAAGACTTCCCGTGAAACTTCTGGCAGGCTTTGCAGAAGTTGCTCTATCTGTTTTTCAATGATGGAGACGTCCATATCCATCGTATCTTCCTCGATAGCCTCTGCTTCTGTTTTCAGCTTGTTTTCTACAAATTTGTTGTGTAATAATCTTCGTTCGGTTTCTTTGTATACCATGTTGCGTGCGATGGTGCATAGATATGCCGGAAAACTTTTCTCGGTATCCAGATTACTGCGTTTTTCCCATATCGTCATGAAGCTGCTTTGGGTGATGTCTTTGGCTAATGATTTGTCATATACGAGAAGGACGATGGTGTTGTACAGCCTGGCACTGTATTTTTCGTACAATGCTTCAAAGGCAAATTTATTGCCTTCTCTCAACTTGGCTACCAATAAAGTATCATTTTCTTTCTGCATATTGATTCATCTTACATTTACGCATTCTGAATGGTAGTGTCTTTGTATAGTAAAGTACTATTCCACATAGACTCTGAAAGAATGAACTACAAAGGTGGTGTTTTTATTATTTATTTAAAAGTTTTTTGCTGAAAATATACTTTGTGTGATTATTATTTAATTCTATATTCCACGATGAAGGAGGATGGCAGAAATAGTCATTTGCAGTATAAGAAGTGGTAAACTGATGGATGGTGTCTTATCCTGATATAGGTAGACACATTTACAAACTAATAAATGTGTTACTATT
>ENA-OZLG01000064-OZLG01000064.1-human-gut-metagenome-genome-assembly--contig:-NODE-64-length-36812-cov-7.258182_pt1 | contig 36812 bp, 33 predicted proteins | sample MGYA00244838_ERZ653788 | MGnify/ENA primary metagenome ERZ653788 (study PRJEB26926, sample SAMN06164843) | human gut metagenome | biome: ENVO:00009003; feature: ENVO:2100002; material: ENVO:00002003...
ATCCTGAGATGTCTCGTGGGCTCGGAGATGTGTATAAGAGACAGTCATAATACTCATAAATACTATGCCCAAGAGTTTCGATAACTCCTACAGCCACAGCTATTTTTGCAGGTATTGTAAATGGATAGGCTACATTTAGAGATTCAAATATTGCTGTTCCTGCTACACTCCCCACAGTTGATGCTATAATACCCTCTGCTGCTGATTTGGAAATTTTTTCACCAAACATTGCTGCGATGTTTATTGTCATTAATACTTCCTCAGCAGCGAGTGCTATAGCATCAGCTCCAACAGGAAGCGCACCTGCGGTTGCTCCTCCAGCGACAGCCCACGCATGTATTCTTGCACGTGATGGTTTTGCCATAGTTATAATATTCGACTTGTTCTTTTTTATTAAAACTGACAGATTTCTGTAAAGTACATCAATCATGTAATTACAAAATTATATTTTTTTCTTGAAACGCAAAAGAAAGATTAGAAAAAACAGAATATAACAAAATTTGTTTGTCGTTATCCCAATATACTATATTGTCCAGCGGTTTTCTTCTCTATTTATGCATAACTTATCACTCCAAATTCCGAAAAAGCCTGTTATATATCAAAGTTTTTAGTACATGACAAAAATTGGAATTATGCTGATAAATATTAAAATTCAAATGATTATATTTTATAAAGTCCTTAGAGTTTAGTAATTTAAAGGAAAAATTTGGCGACTTTTCTCCATGAAAACTACTAAAAACTCCAAGGATTTTGTTAAAGTTAACCAAATCCTCCCGATTATGCAAGAGCATTTCGGAAAAACAATGAATTTGCCACGCATAAAGTTGATGGCGTACGTAATCCATGCTCTTTGCATTGTCCAGACTGTCTGTCTCCACAAGTTGGCCGCAGCCATGCCTACAACCGAGGAATAGGTTAACAGTAGACTGCCGGGACAAACGATAAAAGGACGAGACCGCAAAAAGGAAGAAGAAGGGTGTTTCGGCAATGCCGAAACTCCGGATGATGACTATTGCAATACCGGCCACGTTTGGAACTTCTCTTTTCAAGTTTACCCGCAATCAGCCGCAAAGCGGATGACTAAGGGCAAGCCTGGAACGAGAACTGGCATTCCGCTGAAGGGGTGGGGGGAAAACAATCTGCGTGAACGCAAAAGCGTTGTCTGCCATCTCAAAACACTCAAAACAATATCTTTAAAAAGTTTTTTGGAGAAAATGCTTTCCAATACCCTAATAATCATTATCTTTGATAACATAATACAACGACATGGAAAAGAAACAGATCACAATAGAAGTAGAACCAGCTACAGCCGTAGCTACCATCGGTTTATTACGTGGGGTATTTCCCAGTATCATCGAACAACTGGAAAGGCAAGCCGAAACAAACGGTAACCCTTTAAAATTCGATAAAGTAGAAAATATGCAAGAAGTACTGGATGAGATTTATGAAAAGTGCATTGCCGAAACAAACCTTCGGGAGTTTACCCAGGCGCACTTAAATAGTGACGGACTACCCAACTAATACAGAAATATTGGAATCTGTCAGGCATCCTTTGAGGAATATCCCTATCCTGCTTGCACAGACCGTCATAATTGCCCAAAAATAGGTGATTTGATGAACCGTATCATTGATGAGTCTTAATTATATAAAATACCATGGAACATCCAATTTGCAAATATAGAAAAGCTCAAGCTGAATATTTAAGCCAGCTACCGGAAGAGGAACGGGAAAATAAGGCCAGAGAATTTCGAATCGGAAACGCCAGCTATATTTACCATCAGCAAGCAGTTACAATCAAAGAAGACAGATTGATAATGTATTATAAAGAGTGGTTGGAAGGTCTTCCTCCCAACATCTCACACCGCATGAGAATACTTGGATTTGAGGCATGTAAGACAATGTTTCCATTTACGAGATATGTGAACGAAAGAAACGATATCGGTATGCGTGACTGGATGAAAGAGCATCTTTCAGTGAGTGACTTCAACTATTGGCAGGAATTTTCGGAAAAAGCAGATTCGCCGGCATTTAGAGCGCAATAAGTTTTTCCTCCTTATCCAAATATGTTACCTTGTTTATTATTAATAGAACAAACTTAATAATAAACAAGGTGATTTCTTAGTATTTGTTCATTTCCTCTCGTACCAGTTCCATTTCCGTGGGAGAAAGTTTCGGCAACTTGACAGTTATAGAACTTTCTAACTGATAAGCCTTTACCTCATTAATAAGTAATTGCCAATCGAAAAGAAACTCTTCAGAACAACCATGCCTCCGATAAATTTCTTTGGCGGCTTCCAATATCTCCGGAGCACAAAGGTCATCTCCTTGAAAAACGACTGCCGGACGATCATTATTGATACAGTCTCTCAATAATCGTAACTGATCTTTCATAGTGTTTACCTATTATGTGTTATGTTGTTTTACCACTGTCAAAAATTCGTCAGACGGTTTAAATGCCGGTATGTTATGAGCCGGAATAATCATAGTAGTATTCTTAGAGATATTCCGGGCTGTCTTTTGCGCTCTCTTTTTCACAATGAAACTGCCAAATCCACGAAAATAGACATTTTCCTCCTTACCCAATGAAGTCTTCACCTCGTTCATGAATCCTTCAACCACGGCAAGCACCGTTTTGCCGTCAATGCCAGTTCTGGCAGATATTTCCTTTACAATTTCCGATTTAGTCATTACTCAATAATTTAAAATTAGCATGCTAAGATAACGAATTCAATGGATTATTAAAAGTCTGGCATCCGATGCAAGCCTTATAAGACCATTTTCCCGGTTAAGGATTCTCTGTCCTACACCGGACATATCCGAATAATCTCTCCCTAAGTTATTATTCAAGCGTATCCTCTTTTGACTGTAAGATTCCTTATATTCATGTACATAGCTGAATAAATATAGCGACTATTACTTGAGTTAACAAACAAATCTGTATTAAGATTTACGTTCCCATTTGAGTTTAAGTTATTGATACCACAACTATAAACAACAAACCGGCAACTGATTTTCTTGTTTCTGTTTTATTAAAATAAAAAGGAAACAAACTTTTGAGGTAATACTTACGGAAAAAACAGACTTTATAATGTTTCTTTTTCGTACATTTGCAACAATATAATAAAAGCGAAACATATAATGGAGAAGCAAGGAGAAATCATACTATACCAACCGGATGAAGCTGTAAGGTTGGAAGTACGTTTAGAAGATGAAACCGTTTGGCTCACACAAGCGCAGATAGCAGAACTTTTTCAACGTGACAGAACCGTTATAACCAAACATATAAATAACGTTTTTAAGGAAAAGGAATTGGAAGAGAAAAGCAATGTGCATTTTTTGCACATTGCTAATTCCGATAAGCCTGTCAAGTTCTTTAGTCTAGACGTAATAATTTCAGTTGGATACAGAGTTAAAAGCGTAAGAGGTACGCAATTCAGGCAATGGGCAAATAAAATTTTAAAAGAATATTTATTGAAAGGCTATTCTATAAACCAACGGCTCAATGACATGGAATATAGAATGAACAATAAATTCTTCCAAATAGAGAAAACCATTGCTGAACATGATGCAAAGATAGACTTCTTTGTGCGCACCTCATTGCCTCCGGTGGAAGGTATCTTCTTTGACGGTCAGATATTCGATGCGTATAAGTTTGCTACAGATTTAATAAAGTCTGCCAAATGCTCACTTATACTTATCGACAACTATGTAGATGAATCCGTGTTACTCATGTTGAGCAAACGAAACATCGGTGTTTCAGCCACCATTTACACCCAGCGCATCACGCAGCAACTCCAACTCGATCTTGACAGGCATAACAGCCAGTACCCGCCTATCGACATCAGGACGTACCGAGACAGTCACGACCGCTTCTTAATCATTGATAATACGGAAGTATATCATATTGGGGCATCGCTAAAGGATTTGGGCAAGAAAATGTTTGCTTTCTCCAAACTGGAACTTCCTGTCCATACAATAATTGATGTATTATGAAATAAGCTAATCACCCATGCGAGAAACGGAAGAGAATATAAAATTCAAGATGGAAATTGACGTATTGGTTCCCATTCCACGTACTGTCACCCGTGATTTCACCAGTTTGAAGCACCTGCGTCAATGGCAGAAACGGAATGACATTGACGGTTTTCTTTACTGTTTTGCGCACCGGGAATACCTGCTCAACGAAAAGGGAGAATGGGAACAATTTACCGTTATCGGCAAACAGGTAGTAACTATCGGAGAATTGGAAAGACTTCTTTTGGCTATGAAGCAAAAGGGGTTCAACCAATACAGCCGTGAGGAATATGAAGAATTAATGTCTTCATGTTTGAAAAAGTGAAGAATTAAAACCTTCATTAAACAACTAAATACAAAACAGGATGAAAATAGGATATGCCCGTGTTTCCACCAAGGAACAACATCTGGATATGCAACTGGAAGCGTTGAAGGCTGCCGGATGTGAGAAGATCTTCTCTGAGAAAATGACCGGACGTCAACAAAACCGCCCGGAACTGGATGCCTGCCTGAACTTTCTCCGGGAAGGCGACACGCTTGTCGTATATAAGCTGGACCGGCTTGGCCGTTCGCTGAAGAATATCCTTACGCTATTGGAAGATTTCAAGAATAGGGGCATCCAATTCACCTCACTGCAAGACAACATCAGTACGGAAGGCGCAATCGGCCAACTGATGAACAACATTCTCGGTGCTTTCGCCCAATTTGAGCGTGACCTTATTTATGAGAGAACCCAAGAAGGCAGAAGAATCGCCAAGGAAAAAGGTGTCAAATTCGGCAGAAAGACACTTATCAACAAAAACAACATCGCCAAGCAGAAAAGCTGCATCCAGCTCTATGAATCCGGAACACCGGTAAGGGAGATACAGAAAATATTAAATATAGGCAGTAGCGGAACAGTGTATCGTCTGCTGCGAAGGAATGGTATTACACTAAAATCTGAGAACAAAAATACGAAATAAATCTCTTCTCCCATCCTTCACCTTCAAAGATGATTCTCAAAGATCATCTGCCCCACCTCTTAACAAGGTTATAGGAAAGTTCCCGTGAAGGGGACCGATTTTTTAATTCAATTTAATACAAGAACTCCATGCACTCCTGTACCGCTTTTTCCAGTGCTTCTTCCAAACAACAAAAATCATCCGCATTACTTTCGGAGCCATACAGCACATAATCTCCAGCCCTTACAACCACATGCCAGACCTTACCGTTTTGTTCTGTTTGAAACGTATATTCACGAGTCTGTATCATCCATTGGATACATGCTGCCAGTGTCGGGCACTCGCACATATACATCGGAGTATTTCTTGTAATCATCGAATATTGTCATTCCATCCCAAATGAATACTGTCCAAAGATAGTCTTTTCCCCCCGAAGAGACAAGTCTCTCTTTGGAGATATATCGGAATCAATAAAAAATCATCAAAAAGACATCATTGATACATAATGGTTTGCCAACAAAATATGGGGCTGGCGGTATCCGTCAGCCCTATGTTCACCCTCCGATTTTCCCAAACTTTGCAGGCGAGAAAAGACAAAAACAGCATTGAACTAAAAAACAACCGGTAAATGGAAGAAGGCAAGAATGAAATCATGGAGCTTAGGCAGATGATCTAAGGATGCTTCAAGTGTCAGAACAAGCTCATCGCCCGTCTGGAAATGGAGCTGGAAGCCCCCAGTAATTTCAACGGCAAGCAGATGCTGGACAGCCGCGACATGCGTCTCCAGCTAAAAGTCTGCTACCGGACACTGATACGCTGGTGCATGTCCGGAAAGCTGCCGTCCTTCAAGATCAGCGGCAAGGTGTACTTCTGGGCATTCGACATGTACAAGTTCCTCCGGGAAGAATACGGCATAACAGCCATGCCGGAAGCCTTCGAAAAACAGAAACCAATAACAATTAATAATAACAAGAATGGAAAATCAAAGTAAGTACATCATGATCGAGCGGAACAAGTTCGCCGCCCTTGTCAAGGTACACCGTAAATGCCTGCAGATACTGAGTATCCGGACCTATGCACATACCATGCCGAGGTGTGCCCTAAAAACACCGGGTATGCCTCTGAAAACAGTCCGAGTTTGCCGGACTGTTTTCTTTCTCGTCCCATGGCGGGGAGTCCCGTGCCCGGGAAGAGGCCGCCGATGGACCGCTGCCGGCTGAAAATGCGGGGACGCGCCTCCATTACCTTTTTAACCGGATAGAGGAAACGTTGAAAAGGGATAATCTTTTTACCGACAAGGACTACAGCCTGAAGTATCTGGCAAGGGATATGGACGAGAGGGAGGCCGTCCTCTCGGAAGCGATAAAGGCCGCCGGTTTCACGAGTTTTAGGGAATATCTCTGTGACCTCCGTCTGGAATATTTCAAGCGGCAGGCCGAAAACTGTCCCGGCAAGTATGTGAAGGAACTGATATTCGAATGTGGTTTCACCTCACGTTCCACCTTCTATCGCAATTTCACCAAACGTTTCGGCGAGTCCCCGTCGAGATACATGGAAAAATAAGGCGTCTCCCATGTGTCATAGGACTTGGAAAATGTCCCATTTCCACCTGAAAATGTCTCATTTCCCCAAAGAAGCGTCCCATTTACCTACAGGCAGGCAAGACCCGTATTTGAAAAATCAGTCATTGGAAATAATTTTGCCGTGTGAAAATTTTAAAAACATAAACACATGATGAAAAAAATTTTAATGGCCGCCATGTTCTGCATGGCATTGATCTCGGGATCCGCCCAGGAGACAAAATGGGGGGGGGTCGGTATCAACATCGGTTACGGCACTGACGTGTCCAAGCCGTTCCTCGGTGCAAAAGCGCACTACGACATTACGGACGCTTTCACAGTCGCCGCCAGCTTCAACCACTATTTCAAGGAGACCGTCGACCTTGGGGAATTTGGAGCGACCGGCGTGGAAGGGAAGTTAAAATGTTGGGATATCAACGCTGATTTTCATTGGAATGTCTTCCGTAACGAGATTTTTAAATTTTATCCCCTGGTCGGTCTCACTTATTTACATCTGAAGGGGTCCACGGACGTTGCCGGGGCGTCCATCAGCAATTCCGATGGGAAATTTGGTGCCAACTTGGGTATTGGCGGCCAACTGAACCTGGGCTGCAATTGGGCTGTCGGTGTGGAAGCCAAATACCAGATCGTCAACGGAGGGCAATTTGTACCGATGGCAAGTGCCATGTACCGGTTTTAAGAATGATACGAATAGAAATATAACAAAAGTTTACGGTTAAAAGATGAAAAAAAGTGTACTGTCTTTGATGACGTTGCTTATGGTAACGTTTTTTATGTCTGTTTCCATGACATCCTGTGATGATGACGATGAAAAAAACGGAGGCCAGACCGCCAAGGAAATGTTGGTCGGCCAATGGGTCTTGATTAAAGACGTGACGGACATAAACGGGGAAACCGATACGGAAGAATATCCGGCGGAGGCCCGTGAGGAGATTCTTACGTTCAAGGCGGATGGCAGCTGTTCCAGTCAGTGGCCGTCAGAAAACCAGACAGACAATGGCAAATGGGTACTGAGCGATGACGGAAAAGGACTTACGGTCACGATAGATGGCGAGACTCCCATGAGTATCACTGTCATGGAATTAAGCTCTTCCAAACTTGTCATATATTACGAGGAGGAATTTGAGGATATGGGAGACATGATCCACCTCAAGAGCGAGATGACATATGCAAGATTGTAATATTGTAATACGGGATATACTTTCTTTAAGCGGGGCTGTCCTACAAAGTTCGGACAGCCCCTAGAAATATATCTACCTTTGTAATATGATTTTTTTAGATTAAGACTTTAGTTAGATAAAGCGACTTTTCCCGTGAGGGTAGGGTCGCTTTTTTTAGTCGGTAGCTGGGCTATCCAGCGTAGGAACATGAGGGATTGGAATACAAATCAAAACTTACTGTCGTTTGACAATATATTTATCCATCATTTTGTCGAAAGCATCCTCAAACTCCTTCCAATTTTCTGGATGGACGAACCCCAGCCATACGGTATCTCCTATATTCCCTAGTTTTCGTACCCACGCCGCATATTCGGTACCTTCCTCATTTTTTGTTTTATAAGCTCCACTCCTCCGAATCCTTCCATATATTGGAAGAGAGGGCGTTTGTTTCTATCCTTCATAACCGTTCTATTCTATTTTACACAAACTTCATCCACAAATAAAAATGCGGGATTGCCGGGCCACATATGCCAGGCTGGTAATTTCGGTGTAACTCTAGCAATAATCCGTACATAACGGGTTTCCACCACAGAGAAAGAAAGCGTATGCGGGTAAATACCGTCTTTATCTTCCTTGTCTAAAACCGGATAAGAGGCCGAAGCAAGTTTTCGGTACTCTTTTCCATCTTCAGAACACCATACTTCCAGCCCGGTGGCATCCATTACGGCTGCTCCTTTTGAGACGTTGACAGTCAGCGATACCGAAGAGACAGGTGTCGACTTTTGTAGGTCGATGGTCAGATCCATATCTTTCAGGAAGCCGAGCCAGCGGCCGGTGTTATAGTTCTGATTACCCTGTAATCCGTCAGTCAGCGTGCTTACCCCGTTGAAAGTATAGTTCTCATGTGGTGCATTGGCCAGCCAGGAAGGTTTGAAAGTTGCTTTGTTTACATGGATATGTTCCTCAAATACACTACTGGTATCCTCAGTCGTAACAATAACGGCTTTCAGTTTGGTGTCTTCCCGTATTATCAATGGTTCCGTATAGATCAGGGAAGCTGTATCCGGTTGACTTCCGTCTGTCGTATAGTAGATCGGGCGGTTACCGATAGTGGAAAGGGAAATCTCAAGCGCATCTTGCAACGTGTCTGTCCGGAAGTTCTCGGTTATTTGAAAAACATGTTCCGAATAAGTATAATGAGATTTGTCATATACAGTTATCAAACGATACAAACGATCCATAAAAGCGTCGAAATCGTGTTGTTCAGGATCAGCCCAGCCTAATTCGCTTAACGCGGCCAGACGTGGAAGGATTAGGTACTCAGCCCGTTCCGGGGTATCAATTCGCTCCGACCATAGACAGGCCTGTACACCGATGATATGCTTGGCGGCAGCTTCCGATAATGTATCCGGACAGATTTTGAAATCATAGACACGGCGAACCCCCCGGTTACCACCCAGTTCCAATAACTGGCGGCCACTGAAATAAGTGATACCCGCTGGAGTCATAATGACATCATGTTGCATTTCAGCCGCTTTGACACCATTTTCCGTACCTCTCCATGACATGACGGTCGCATTGGGAGCCAACCCTCCTTCCAATATTTCATCCCAGCCGATAATCTGACGTCCTTTGCTGTTGACGAACCTCTCCACTTCTGTCATAAAATAACTCTGGAGTTTGTCTTCCGCTTTATGTTCTTTCGTATCTTTCCATCCGTTATTGTGGATCAATGCCTGGCATTTCGGGCATTGTTGCCAGCGGTCACGTGGACATTCGTCGCCTCCTACATGAATGTAATGGGAAGGGAAAAGCTCAATAATTTCCGATAACACATCTTTCGCAAAACGAAGCGATTGCTCATTGCCGACACATAATACCTCCTTATGGACACCATACGTAGTAGCCACTTCGTAGGGGCCTCCTGTGCATCCTAGATCCGGATAGGCAGCAAGCGCGGAGGTGATGTGTCCCGGCAGATCAATCTCCGGAATAACGGTGATATAACGTTCTGCCGCATATTCGATGATGTCCTTTACTTCCTCCTGCGTATAAAAACCACCGTATGGTTTTCCGTCGAATTTCCCGGGACCGTCATTCAGTAACGACTCTTTCCGTTTGGAACCAATTTCGGTTAACTTCGGGTATTTTTTAATTTCGATACGCCACCCTTGGTCATCAGTCAGGTGCCAATGGAAGGTATTCAGGTTATGGAGAGCGATAATGTCAATGTATTTCTTGATGAAATCAGTCGAGAAGAAATGGCGACCTACGTCGAGATGCATTCCCCGGTAGCGGTATTCCGGCTCGTCTAGAATCTGTACGGCCGGAAAACTTATCTCCTTTTGTCCCGTCACGGGGAGTGATTTTCGAAGTGTCTGTATACCATAAAATACACCGGCTTCCGAACTCCCCGTGATGGTAATGTCTCTCTTGCCGACTTTTAGCCGGTAGCCTTCCGGTGAAGATGCGGCAGTACGATCTAATACGAGGTGAATGCTATTGGAAGAACCCGTATCTACTGTTACTTCTGTTTCGATGCCTGTCATTTCGCGGATATATCCGGAAAGAAAAACCGCCGTTTGTCTCAGCTTCTCGTTTCCTTTCGGATATCCGATATGGGTGGATGTGCTCAATATAAAAGGGGCCTCTTTAGCTGGAGTGATCGACTTCGGCAGAGGTACTACCTCATAGTTGCATGTCGCGATGGCTTCTTTTTTATTGCAGGAAAGTATCCCTGCGCAAAGAAGTATTGCTGTTATATAGAATAATAGTTCTCTGTTCATAATTGGATCACGGATTTTTTAATATACACTTACTTCATCCATAAAAAACCAGGCAGGATAACCTACGCCATAATGCCAGTCTGGGCATAATCCGATCCCTTTGACCTCAACTTTGATGTATCTGGCCTTGACAGGGCTATCCGATTCCGCTTTTCCTTCGACAAATTTAACCTGTAGGTCCCGGTCTTCAGCAAATGTAAACGAGCCGAAAGGTTTGTATGTCGTATTGTCCGAGGATATAGAATAGCTGACACTATGAGGCAATAAAACCCAGCCACCTAGTTGGTGGAGGAAATCCGCTTCTATCCGGGTGAAACTTTTCTCTTCGCCCAGGTCTAGAATGAAAGCACCGTCCGTGCCGTTCCATCCTACCCAGCTTTCTACATATGTTGTTCCTCCGAACAGTTCGTCGGTCAGGGCTGTTTCGCCCAATGCTTTATAACGTTCCTGAGGCGGGATGATCCAAGTGAGGGAGGCGCCGGAGGCCTTGCTTCGCTCGTTTTGCGGCAAGAATCGTTTTTTGTACAATTCACAATATTCACCGGGTGCGTTTTTGCGTTCATTCAATGACGTGACGCCGAACTGACGGGTACGCCGGTCGAATAGCCCGAGTAATTCCCTGATCTTCGTTTTATCTGTACCGACCTGTGTACGGGCGATCTCGAGTTCCGAATATTGCAGCGGGAGGCGGGATAATTGTACGCGGTGCAACAGTGCGGTATCTCCAGCGACGGCTTCCTCTGCCTGGTCGAACAGTTCGTTGTATGTTTTCAGCAAAACGGGGTTCAACATGCCGTTTTTATGGGATATCGGAGAATCGTATATCCATAACGGTTGTCCGCCGGCCAGCAGCGCGCCTTGCATGATCTTCTGGTATTGATACAGGTAAGGGGCGGCCGCTCCGTAATAACCATTCATGAAGGTACGCATCAGGGAGTCGGCGTTCTGGTATGGGTCCCACATTAATTTTCCGATCATGTAAGCCCGCATCTCAGAGAAATCCCCGCCCCGGATACCATTTACCTGCGAAAAGTGCATTGTCACATGATTTTTCTTGAATAGTTGGATATTCTTTTGCAGGATATGGAAGTTGGGGAATGGTGAGACGATATTATCGAAATTGATCCCATAATCCCATACAAATATATTGTCGGATATCTTCGACCATCCTTCCAGCGCTTTTACGAAATCACGGCCGGAGGCATTATCGGTTAACGGAACCTCACGTTTACAATCTATGTCACACAACATGATGTTGACGTTGGGTAACGGTTTCACATGCTTGGGCGGCTGCATGGAATACAGATAAGCCAATGTGGAAAATTCTTTATCAGGGAAACGTTCGGCCAGTTTATTCAGGAACCGGATCAGGTTGCCGGAAGGTGAACCTTCGTACTCGTCTACTTCTTTACAAGCCGGACAGGAACAATTCGTATTGTTACCGTCGTTCTGACTGACCGAAATCATTTTCATGTCCGGGTGAGCCTTAAAGATCGAATCTAGCTGGCGTACGGCCGCGTCGAATACTTTAGGGTTGGTCAGACACCACTGGCTGTTGTGTCCCGGACGATGCTCACCGTTGATGAATGAGTAATATTCGGGATGTTCCTTGCCAAACCGGTCGGACGGCAGAATACGGTTGAACGTGTGTACCCACATGTTTTCGATAAACATGTCTTTTGGTTCTTCCAAGCGGAACCATAGCTTATAGACCGGGTCGTCGTTGTTATAGCTGTAAGTTTGGCGATAACGGAATGCCGGTGTTTCTTCCCTGTGGATAGCGGGAAGTGTGATTGTCTGCATCGGAGTCAACGTATAGGCCTCTTTTGCAAAATAGGACACGCCCATGTATTGTTCCAATAAGGAAACTACACCATAGATGGCGCCTTTATCGCCTCCGCTGGATATTTGTAGTTGTTCGTTTGCTGTCGTTTTCAGCAAAAAACCGTCTTCTCCGGCTGAGGCTTGTTTTCCTCCAATCAGAATGTCCCCGCTTCTAGCCTTTGTATCGGCAACGATCGGAAGCGTAGCCTGGCTGATCCGTTTGACAAAGTCTTGCAGCAAGGTGGCTGCTTGCTCGTTCACTTCATTCTTCTCAACTAATACGATTCGTGAAGTGGCTTTACCATCTTTCACAAGGGTTATCTGTGCTGATACCCTTGAGGAAAGCCCAAACAGCAACATCAGCATACCCATGCATTGAATCAATTGTTTCATGGTAATTGTTTTTATTTAATGGTTTGTTTCTAAAGTCATTGGATGATTTATTGTCAGTGTTGTCTTTAACCGGATATCTTTACAAGAGCGCCCGATCATCAGACGGAAGTCACCCGGTTCGATCACGCGGTTCAACTCTTTATCCAGCATGGACAGGTCTTTCTCATTTACAGTGAAGTGCAACTCTTTTGTTTCTCTCGGTGCCAATGATACAGGCTGGAAATGGATCAGCCGCATAATTGGTTGGGTTACGGAAGCGACCTAGTCGCGCAAATAGAGTTGTACGACTTCATTGGCTGCGTATTTCCCCGTATTTTTCACCGAAAAAGTAACATGGAAAGCTGTGCCATGTACTGCTTTCGTCACTTTTAGTCCAGAATAATCAAATTCGGAATAGCTCAATCCGTGACCGAAAGGAAAAAGCGGTTCACCGGTCAGGTTGAGGTAATCGTCGCTCCGCCCGGTCGGTTTATGACTGTAATTGAGTGGTAGCTGGGCTTCGTGGATCGGGTAAGTGATCGGCAGTTTGCCTGAGGGGTTATAATCGCCGAATAAAACATCGGCAACCGCATTGCCCCCTTCCACTCCCGGATACCAGGCATTCAGTACGGCCGGAACTTGATCCTGCCATTCAGACATGACCACGGCACTTCCACCGATCAAAACAACAACAGTGGTTTTTCCTGTTGCTGCGACTCTACGGATTAACTCTTCCTGTCGGCCAGGCAATGCCAGATAGCCTCTGTCACGGAATTCTCCCTCTTCAATACCCACGACAACGATGGCGATCTCGGATTCACAGGCAGCTTGTACGGCTTGTTCGATGGACAGGTCTTCATTTTTTGTATCCACGTCCCAAACAAACCGGATACGTGCGTTTTTCGTATTCTCATAAAACCTGATACGAATGTCATATTCTTTTCCTTTTTCAAAGGTAAAAGGAACTAATGTGTGACCGAAAGAGGTTTTATATGGTTTGTCTACTAGCACTTTTCCATCAACGGTCAGCTGGTAACCGTCATTTCCCTCCAGCCCGAGCCGATATGTTCCGGAGACAGGAGATTTTAATTTCCCGTTCCATTCGACAGAAAACCAATCGACAGCCAGGCAAGAATCCGGGGCAAACAATGTCCATGAGAATTGTATGCGTTTGTCAATCCGTTTCAAATCGGGGACTCCTTCATAGGAGATATTATTAAAATAGCGCCCTTCCAGTCCCGACAGTCCGTCTGATGTGGATAAATAATCGGTTGGGACGGTCAGATATTCCGGATTGATTCGTTTACATCCCTCTTCGTAACGGATGACAGCTCGATCGCCCAGTTTATTTTTCAATCCATCAAGAATGCTGACTTTGTCAACGCCCGGTCCGCTGTACCCTCCTAAACGGGCTTGAGCGGCATCTTGTCCGATAAGGGCGATACGTTTTACTTGTTTGGATAACGGCAAAACCCGATTTTCATTTTTCAATAACACGATTGATCTGCGAGCTGCTTCGAGAGCCAGTTTCCGGTGTGCGGAGCAGGCATTCCACTTCTCCGCCTCATTTTCGTCAATGTAGGGATGCTCGAACAGACCTAGGCGGAATTTCGCTTTTAATACTTGTCCTACAGCCCTGTCCAGCGCTTCTTCCTTAACTAAACCATCTAGGCAAGCCTGTAAGAATGGTCGGTGTTCATCGTATGTTGTCTGGAAGATGACATCCAGACCTCCATTGATTGCATCAGCTCCTGCTTCCGAGAAGTTATTGACGGTGTGATGCAACTTGTGGATGATACCGACAGCATCTGCATCCGCAATCGTAAATCCGTCGAATCCCCATTCGTTCCGGAGTTTGTCGATCAATAACCAGGGATTGGCTGTACAAGGAGTTCCGTCTAACATATTATATGCAGTCATTACAGACTGCGACTGTCCTTTTTGGAAGCAAGCCTTGAAAGGAACCAGATGCGTCTCTTCCAAAAATCGTTCCGTGAAATGGATCGGATTACTGTCTCGCCCTCCATCTCCGGAATTGGCGGCAAAGTGTTTAGGGGTGGTTATCACTCCCATTTCTTCAAAACTTCTTACAAAGTTGACACCCATGCATGCCGAAAGATATGGATCTTCTCCATAGGTCTCTTCCGTACGTCCCCAACGCACATCTGTTGCGAGATTAACCACGGGCGATAGTATTTGTCGGATACCACGTGTTTTCGTTTCCATGGCGATAGCATGGGAGACTTGGCGTACCAAGGCCGTATCGAATGTGGCGGCCAATGCGATGGATTGGGGGAACGCCGTGGCACCACCACGAATCAATCCGTGTAAAGCCTCGTCGAATGCAATAATCGGTATGCCCAGTCGGGTTTCTTCTACGAAGTAACGTTGGATCTCATTGATTTTTTTAGCCATCTCTTTTGCTGTTAATTTCGGGTTGTATTGCAGCAATTGTTTGAGTTCCGGATTACTGGTTCCTATGGTTGAAACCTGGAATCCGAAGATACCGTGGGAAAAGCGGTCTTTCCCTTTATCCAGATCACCAGGCATCATATATGTTTGCCAGAACTTCTCTTCGATCGTCATTCTCCCTAATAAATCCTTCACTCGTTCGTCAACCGGAAGTGCCGGATTCTTGTAAGGAGGTATTTCCTTGACCGAAGTGAAAGAACAAAGGATAATAATTGGAAATAATAGTAAATTAGTAGGTTTCATGACATTAATTATACTTATTGTACCGAGTACATATTGTTTATCGCGTGCAAAATTCAAAAAAATCAGGTATAAAAGCAAACGATCAAGAGAGAAATATATTAATAAACAGGGTATGACTGTTATGTTCGATTGTTTCGCTATCTTTTTGACAAGCACTTTTAACAAATGAATCATAATAGTTTGTTAAATAATTAGAAGTCATTTTGAAATGAATAAAACAATCCTTATATACCAATATAAGATATTAAGTATCAGCAAACTAAAAAATAGATGGTTAGAATTTACAGTATCAATCAAGTTACCAATGGAGAATAGCACCAATGGTTATTGAATAACTTGAATATAAGTTCCTGCGCCTCGTTAAGATCCTTACAGACAGAGAGTGCCAAGGAGCGCTTGGGATTGGGTTGCGGACAAATTCGGTTGGGTTGTTGAAGCCGTACTCTGGCTAAATGAGCGCCCAAACAAATTCCTTGTCTTACCTAAGAGATGGATTGTTGAAAGATCGCTCTCTTGTTGAGGAACTCCAGAAGATTAACTATTGATTATAAATATCTGTGTGAGATGGCTGAAGTTATGTATCAACTAGCTTTCATACAGATTCTGCTTAAAAATATTTCTAAGGATTTCAATCTTAAATCAGACACAAGAGTATGGTAAATAGTGACCTGTGCCAAATAAATCGGCCTTATTTTGGTAGAGAGATTGCCTTTCGTTTAGAGCGGGACCATGCATACTTGAGGTTGTTTTGGTCTCTGGATGAAACTTGTCCCAGCGGAACTAATGTACCATTCATGGTCTATTGCATAAATGCAATGTAAAGATACAACTTTTTCGTAAACTATACTTAAATTTATAGTGCTTTTTTAGAAAAAATAACACATTTGTCACAAATTACCTTTTGAAACCAAGAAAATCAAATCTTAAACGTATCTAAAACACGTTAGTTCCGCTGGAACCATGTTCATATTGTGATATAACATTACAGGAATAAATGTAATCAATCTAAACTTAAACTTAATTTTAAAACAAAAGCAAGATGACAAAGAATGAATCTAAGCTATTATCCCTTCAATGGATAGCTAAAACCTCGGCGTTCTGTTTGTTGCTTTCCGCTTTTTCTGTAAACGCGGCGATGGCCGTTCCTGCTTCCGTAGGCACGGTTGATGAGGTGATGGGCGTACAGCAGGACAAGAAGGTGACAGGTACGGTCGTAGACGAAGCGGGTATTCCCGTAATCGGTGCGAACGTGATCCAAAAAGGTACGACAAACGGCGTGATTACGGATCTAGACGGAAACTTTTCTTTGGAGATTCCCAATGGGGCGGTAATCGAGATCAGTTATATCGGTTACGCGACACAGGAGATCACGGCGAGCGGGCAGACGGGCTTGCAAGTGAAACTGACGGAGGACACGCAGAAGATCGATGAGGTGGTAGTCACCGCATTGGGTATAAAACGCCAAAGCCGCTCGTTGGGTTACTCCACGACGCAAGTGGGTGGCGAGGACTTTACGATGGCCCGTGACCCGAACCTAGGTAACGCCCTTTCCGGTAAGGTGGCCGGTGTTAGCGTAGGCGGTAACTCGACCGGTACGGGTGGTTCCTCCCGTGTGATCATCCGCGGAAACGCCTCCCTGACAGGTAATAACATGCCGCTATACGTGGTGGATGGCGTGCCCTTCAGTAACCAGAACTTAGGATCGGCCGGCACATGGGGTGGTATAGATATGGGTGATGGATTGAGTAACATCAACCCGGACGATATCGAGAGCATACAGGTGTTAAAAGGTGCCGCCGCATCCGCATTGTACGGATATCGCGGTGGTAACGGTGCGATCTTGATCACGACCAAGTCCGGAAAGAAAGGTAAGCCTGTGAACATCGAGTTCAACAACAACTTGACTTTTAACATGATCTACGACTACCGAGACTTTCAAAATGTGTTCGGGCAGGGTGATTATGGCGTACGTCCTACCTCCGTAGCGGGAGCTGAGACCACGCAGACTAGTAGCTGGGGAGACGTTTTTGGTGGTACGGCGACCAACTTCCTAGGAAATGAGGTGCCTTACGAGTATATCGATAATTGGCCGAATTTCTACCGCACGGGTATCAACAACTCAACTTCCGCCTCGCTCAGCGGCGCGGGAGACAAGATCACCTACCGCTTCGGCGTATCCAACGTAGCAGAGAAGGGACAGTTACCGAACTCCAGTAACAGCCAGCAAGGTATCAATATGAATACGACGTATGATATCTTGAAGAACCTGCACTTGACCGTGAGCGCCAACTATGTGTTCGAGAAGTCGAAAGGCCGTTCGAACCTGTCCGATGGCAACGGTAATACCAACGCTACCTTGCTGCACTTGGCGAACTCGTTCGATGTACGTTGGTTGGAAAGAGGCTCGGCGAACGCTCCTTGGGGTTCCTTTGAGGACGGCTCGGAAATGAACGGTAATGGTAACCGCAATGTATATTTCAACAACCCCTACTGGTTGCAGTATCGGAAAACCAACGATATGCAGAAGAACCGCTTGACGGGATCAATGACCTTGAAATACGACATCACGGATTGGTTGTATGTGCAAGGTGCCGTTCAACGCGATGGTTACAACTTGGAGTTCAAACAGATACAGCCGACTGGAGCCGCCGCGGATCCACAAGGCTGGATGACGGAATACTCCCGTAGCTTCTCCGAGATGAACTTGAACTACTTGATCGGGTTCAATAAGGAGTGGGGCGACTGGTCGGTTGGCGCCACGTTGGGCGGTAACCGTCAGCGTACGATCAACAAGATGTTCTATACGACGGATGGAGGCCGTCCGTTTATCGTCGATGGACTGTGGTCTGTAAATAATCTCAGCGATAAACGATCGAAGAAGGACTATTCGGAATACCGGGTGAACTCCATATACGCTACGGCGGACTTCGGATGGAAGAACCAAGTGTTCTTGAACCTGACGGGACGTAACGACTGGTTCTCCACCTTGAACCCGGATAGCAACAGCTATTTCTATCCGTCCGTGACGCTCTCGTGGGTATTCTCCGATACCTTCCGTGACAATATGCCGGATTGGTTCGATTTCGGTAAGATCCGCGGCTCGTGGGCAAGCTCCTCCAATGGTACAGATCCATACAAGACCTTGATGGTGTATAAGGTACAGAATTTCCAGATCAACGGACAGACCGGAGGTACGGCAAACAGTAACCAATTCGCGAATCCAGACTTGAAACCGGTCAGCATCAAGGAGTACGAGGTGGGCTTGAACCTAGCGTTTATGAGCAACCGCCTATCGTTCGATATGGCGTACTACAACAAGAACACGACAGACGATATCGCTGTTGTCACCACGTCCAGCGCGTCCGGGTTCGGATCGAAATACATGAACGTGGGCGAGATCCGGAACCAAGGTTTCGAGTTCATGGTGAATGCGACACCGGTGCATACGAAGAACTTCTCATGGGAGACGACCTTCAACTTCGCATACAACGATAGTGAGGTGAAATACCTGGGAGGCGTAGAGTCCCTGTCTATTGACGGAGCCTCCGCACGCTCGGGCAACGTGACCGTCCGCAACATCGTAGGCCAGCCTTACGGTATGTTGGTGGGCTACAAATACGCCCGTGACGAGCAAGGCAGGGTCATCCATAAGAACGGTATCCCGCAAGCGACCGACGAGTTGCAGAACCTAGGCAACGGTGTCTACAAATATACCGGAGGATGGAGCAACACGTTGAGATTCCGCGATTTCTCCTTGTCGTTCTTGATTGACTACAAGGCAGGCGCAAGCCTCTTCTCCGGCACGAACTACTCGCTCTACAGCGAGGGTCTGCACAAGGGTACGTTGCTTGGCCGTACGGTCGATAACCCGGGAGGCAGTGGCTTTATCGGTGCCGGTGTCATGATGGATGACAATGGAAAGATCCTTGGAGAGAACAACGTGGCGGTAAACGCGCAGGATTATCACAAGGGGATCGTCAACAATAATATCGCCGAGGAGTTCGTCTACAATGCCAGCTTCATCAAGTTGCGTGAGTTGTCGCTCGGCTATACCTTCCCGCAGTCTGTCTTGAACAAGATGAAGGTGGTGAAGGGCTTGAGCGTCTCGTTGGTGGGACGTAACCTATGGACTATCTTGAAGCATACCGATAACATCGATCCCGAGTCAGCTTACAACAACACGAACGGACAGGGCTTGGAGTTGAACGGTTATCCGGCCACGAGAAATGTCGGTTTCAATGTCAATGTCAAATTCTAATCACGTTTGAAGAAGTATAATAGTATGAAAAAGTATTTAGTATATATGACGTGCGCCGCCGCGGCCATGATCGGGGGAACGGGTTGCAGCGATTTCGGGGATGTGAATATGGACCCGGAGCACCTGAATTCGGAGAATATCCCGACCGAGTTATTGTTCACCAACGGTCAGCATCAGATGTTAGGATCTGATTGGGATGTATGGCGAAACGGTTGTATCTATGCGGCTCAATGGATGAGCCATACCGCATCGTTCAATTGGTTGGGTAATGCGAATTACACTTGGAACGACGGCTACTCAGGTGCGTATTGGGAAATCTACAACGGTGACACGCGCGGGGCGCTCCGCGACATGAAAGATGCGGTGGAGGCTTGGAAAGAGGATCCGTCACGGCAGACCGATTACCAAATCGCTCGTATCATGCTCGCCTACGGCATGCACCGCATGACCGACCTTTACGGGGATATCCCCTACTCGCAGGCGGTACAGCCGGAGTTGTATTCCTACCCGGAGTATGACACACAACAATCTATCTATATGGATTTGCTGAAGGAATTGAACGAGGCACAGGCCGCCTTGAACGGCGCATCGGCGGCAGCGATGAAATCGGCGGACAACTTCTACCAAGGCGATGCCTCGAAGTGGCGGAAGTTTGCCAACTCACTGATGCTGCGCGTGGCGATGCGTATGTCGAAGGTAGATCCGGCCGCAGCGGAGCAATGGGTGAAGACCGCGGTAGCCAACGGGGTATTTGAGTCGGATGCGGACAACTGCATGCTGATGCATGCGGGTGGCCTGACAACGAACGACTCCTCCGAGCCATACGCCAAGATCTACTCGCACGAGGATCGCGGCAACTTCTTCCTGACCGAGTATTTCGTGGATCTGCTGAAAAGTACTAACGATCCGCGCCTGCCGTTGATCGGTACGGTGTGCGAGGATCCGACCATCTCGGTGCAGGCGGGTAGTGACTTCCAATATGGCAATTCCGATCCGGCCGTCCAGAAAGGCTTGCCTAGCGGTTTCTCCGACAGCCCCGATAGCCCGTGGTTCGTAGGAAACAAATACCCCGAGTTCAAGGACGAGGATTACCGCAGCACGTACAGGAGCCGTTATTCCACGATAAACCGTTATACCTATTCCGACCCGACGGGCCCGACGTTCGTCTGCACCTATGCCCAGACGCAATTGTTGCTGGCCGAGGCTGCCGTACGCGGCTGGGTAGACGGAAGCGCGCAGGCTTACTACGAGAACGGCGTACGCGCTGCCATGCGGCAGTTCGCACAGTTCCCCAACGGCACGGCGCTGTATAATCAGTATCTGACGCAGGCCGCGATCGACCGCTATTTGACGGAGAACCCGTTCAATGCATCGAAAGCGTTGGAACAGATCAACACACAATATTGGATCAACTGTTTCTGTGATGAATATGAGACCTTTGCTAACTGGCGTCGTTCCGGCTATCCGGAATTAAAATCGACCTATGACCCGGCCAATCCGTATCCTAACGCAGATACGAATGGCGAGATCCCCCGTCGTTTCCGCTACCCATCAAAAGAGTCGCAAGACAATGCGGCTAATTACGAGGTAGCTGTTAGCCGTCTGTCCGGTGGCGATCACTTCAGTTCTCGCATATGGTGGGACGTGGCGAAATAAACTGTCCTACCGCTCACCGCAGATAACAAGAAAGAGGATGTCAAAGCTAAAATGACTACTCTAAGTAGTTGCAAATTACAATTGTAAAGCTAAAAAAAAGCTGTATTATTGCTTGACACATTAAGTTGTGCGTATAAGGTCAGTCATTACAATAGAAGTACATTGATAGGGACTATTTTGAATAACTGATGGCATGAGGGGATAAGAATGAGCAATCATCTTATCCCCTCTTTGTCTACTCGGTTAGCCTGTTTAGTTACATAGAATAATGTACACTGAATTTTGGTGTGATTATCTTACTATTCTATCGAAACAGGTACTTGTTCTCGAAAAAGCATTTTTATGAAACTACAAAAAACATTATGAATTAAAATCTTTAGCTATGAGGACAAGAAAGCAAGAACACTTGCCTTTCAGAAGGAGAGCTTCTTTCAGGGAAGCAAGTTCTTCTAGCAGACGGTCAATGCGGAAAACAAGTTCTTTTTCCCTTACTTTAGCATTATATGCACTAGCAATCGGTGTAGCCTGCAATGGCAACACTTCTTCAGCGTTATTTTCCATACGGTAAAGGATATGGCTGTAACTTGCCATTTGCGGAATCCTAAAACCTTTGCCGAGCAAAAAGCCGGACTCGGATCGGAGGAAAGAAGCCGAGGGAGGCAGCCCATAAAAAGGGCAATCCGATACAATCAAGAAATTAACCTGCTATATCCTTGTGCGAGTGAAATAATCCATCATAGACACTACATACCTAAGTAATGGTATCAATACACCGATCACATATATCATAGCGTACCCCAAAAGGACAAAAGGTAATGTTCTACGATAAATACATGCAACAGCGAGCAATATAAACGAAAAAGAAAAGCCATAAACCCCATATTGAAAACCGGGTATCAATTCATAAACAGGTACGGGTTCCGGATGAAGCATGGCTCCGGCCACAATAGAATAAAGGCTGGTCAATAATATAAGCAGCGTATATAAGCAACTCTTAAGAATCCCGGGATCATTCCTTTTACAAAAGAGAATCGTTCGGATATCACTTCTAAGAAACTCAACGCCCAATAAGAGAGCCACCATAACACCCGTATCAAAAGCAGAAAATACATTCATTCCGATCAGCTTTGGCGCAAAGATATGTAAATTATTCTTTGATTTGGCAGACAAAAGGCGGTGTGATCCTAATCGATGAAAATGGTAGACGATTCATGCTCACCCCCATAAACGAAAATGAATTAACAGAACTATTTCTATGATGGAATACAGAGAGAAGCGGAAGTGCCCTCCGATGATAGAAAAGAAGGAGGTGTGGCAAGCCGGTATATACCGGTGTTCGCCATACCTCCTGAAGATCTGAGGGTGTACCTAAAATGCAAAATGGCACACCCTCGCTTTGTGTTTAATGCTTAGAAGTTCAGTTTATAGGATTGTTTACCTATCTGGATAATGTAAGAACCTTGCGGCATTTGCTCCGAGTACTCACCAGCGGACAAGGACAGGGTCTTGTACACACGACCGTCGAAGGTTACGACATAAGCCCGCTCAGCCTCTGGTGTCCGGATGAACAGGCGGCTGCCGGAAGCCCATACACGCAACTCACCGGCCTCGATTTCCTCGTTGGCGGTCGGATCGTCACCTTTCACGATACCGGTTACGGTTACTACCACGTTGCTACGGATGTTAGCGATCGTATAGCGACCGTTCGAGTCGGCCATAAGTGTCGTACCGTTGGCCTTTACTACCATATTGTCGGCGTTATAGCCTGCTTTCACCTCTACGGTGAAGGAGAAGCTACTACCCTCCGTAACGGTAGTGGACCCAGACGCGGAGATCGTAGCCCCCTCCACGACCGGAAGCGTCACGGTATAGGTAGTCGGGGTTGGCTCGGGTTCCGGCTCGGGCTCGGGGATACGGGATCCGTTCGCCGTGATTACCAGCGTACCGGTGATCTTCTCCAGCGTGAACTTGCCGGTAGAGCGGTCGTAAGCGTAATCCGTACCGGCGACAAGGGTCGCGTCGCCCATCTTCACGGTAACGCCGCTAGGAAGCTCGTAGCCGGAGCTGGGCTTCAAGGTAAGCTCGATCTTCGTGTCCTTGGCCTGCGGCTCGAAGGAGGCGGGATCGGAGGAGAGGTTCGAGAGGTTAAGCACTACCTCGAAGTAGCCTTCCTGAACACCCTTGACAGAGATAGAAAGCGGACCAGTCACGTTCTTGATCTCGATCTTGCCGGTATTGCGGTCGTAAGTGTACTCATCGGCACGCAATGGGCGACCATTCATGACGACACTGATCGCATAGGGCAAATGATAACCCTTATCAGGTCTCACCGTAGCGGTGAAGGTCTCGCCTTCCGCCACGTTCTCCGTGCCTTCGATCGTCACGTGCTTCGCGTCCTCCGTCACCTCATGAATCTTATTCCCCTTCGCGGTGATCTCGATCGGGCCTACTACCTTGGCGATAGAGATCTTGCCGTCCTGATACATATGCTCGGCGGGCCTGCCGTTCATCAGCACGGTAACGGATTGCGGCAATGCGTAGCCTGTCACGGGGGTCAATTGGATATCCAGCTTATCGCCATGGTTCACCTTCGTGCCCTCCTTAAAGTCGTGGGTCAGGTTCGGCAGGTTAAGTCTCACCTCATAGGTCTTCACCACGGCGGCGGCGGTCACCTCTACATTTCCGGTCACCTTGGCGATGGAAACCTCGCCGGTAGCCTTGTTATAGGTGTATTCCGTAGCGGCGGCGAGTGTCTTTCCGCCCATCTTCACCTCGATAGCCTCCGGCAGGTCGTAGCCCTCGTCCGGCACCAACTTGAACGATAACGGATCGCCATGGGCAACGTTTTCTGGCACTTCCATCGGGGTAAGGCTCGTACCGGTCACCTTAACGGTGTACTGCTTCTTCACGCCCTTGGGGGTAGAGATCGTCAGCGGCGCATCGATCCCCTTCAACAAGGCGAACGCTCCGGTTTGCTTGTCATAGGTATAGTCCGTACCGGCGGCAAGTGTCTTATCGCCCATCTTCACCGCGATAGAGCCATCGTAGGTATATCCCTCGGCGGCGGCGAACCTCACGTTGAACGCGGCCTTCTCGCCAACCGTAAATAGCTGCTCGATCGCGTTCGGAGTCGCCACGACACCCTCGCCCGGCTTCAAGATCACGTTGAAGTGATGGTCGTCGATAGCGGTTGCCGTGATGGTCACGTTCTCAGTTACCTTCTTGATAACCACCTTACCGGTCGTCTTGTCGTACGTGTACGGAATCGTAGATGGAGTCACCGTGATATCCTCCGGCAAGCGGTAATTCGTAGCGGGCTTCAGCGTGAACTCGAAAGGTTCGTTCTCTGTTACCGGTACGCCTTTCACGATGTCCTTATCGGCGGTCAGGTTCGTCAGCTTACCGGTGATCGTGAAGCTCTTCGGCTCGGGCTCGGCAATGGCGTAGATCTTCAAGCTCTCGGTCACTGAATGAATCACTAACTCTGCCGACTTGCGATCTTTCGCGCAAACATATTCATAATATGAGCCATTAAGCTCCTCGCCATTTTCTTTCTCGATCTTGATCGAGGTAGGTAACAGATAGCCAGTCTCAGGCGTAAAGGTGGTCTTAAACTCCATGCCTTCCTTAACCGATACGTCTCCGGTAAGACCGGAAGCGGTCAGATGATCCAACTGGCCGATAGAGATCGTGTGAGTGACGGCCGGGATAGGCTCGGCATTGGCGGTGATCACCACATCGCCGGTGACGGCAGGGATCCAAATCGTTCCGTTCACTTGATTATATTGGTAATCCCCATTATCCGGGTATCCTGGTTTTAACACCTTGCCTGCCATTGTCACTTTAACTTCACTTGGATAATTATATCCGTTCTCCTTCTTCATGTTAACCCACAATTCTTCACCATTTTCTATTGCGGTAGGCGCATAGCTAGGCACACTTAAATGCTCCAACACATATTTAATGGAATGAACCGTAACCGGAGCGGATTGGATTCTCAAGGAGACACTGTTTGAAGAACATGGGAAAGATCCGCTATGTAAACTTGGAGATATAAAGAAATACGTATTATCCGGAGTCTCGGCCTTCGGCTCTAATATAAACTCAAAACGAACGCCTTCCGATAACTTACCCATAGAGAAACTAGCATATGAACCATCCTTAGAAGACTTCAGTTCGATTTCTTGCTCAGAGCCACCATTCTTATAGAACAATCGGGCTTGATCTTTTGATAGCTTGCCAATGCTCACATAGAATTTTAGATCCTGTCCGGTCAACGATGGATCCACATCGCTGATCGTATAGGAGATCGGGATCCTCATATTTACGGTACCTATGATCGGATTCGGCTCTATCTTAGCGGAAGCCTCGCCTACGAATCGCATCGCACAATCCTTGTCCTCATAAACAGGATTCGCAAGATCGGACTTCTCATATACAGCTATCTCAAAAGGAAGACTTCCAGCCTTATCGGACAGCACCTTCATCTCATGAATAAATTCACCTTTTGAATCCAATTGAGACAATACCATTGGTACTTTAAAGGACCCATCGTTCCCAATATTGACAAGCGTACCCGAACCCGGTAGATACAAGACTTCTTCCGTATCCTTTTTCAAATAGACCTTTACATGGTCTTTCCATGCCGCATAATCTTTCAAGGTATAGCACAATACGAAATCTTCACGAGCATTCTCCACACGATAATTGACAGAAGCGACATTATCGCCAGCATATCCATCATTATCCAAACCGGATACAGCCAAATAACTATTGACAAATCCATTATAGTAAACATTAACTCTTAGTGGCTGCTCCGTAGGATTGTTTGGATCATCTCCTTCTTGGACAACTCCGTTCTGATTGATATATAGCGGAGCGTCAGCAGCACCTGCCATAACTGTCCAATTCGTACCATCCAAGGAATAGATCGGGAGAATCTTATCAGATGCGTTTAACGGAGCGGACAAGGTGCACGCATAAGAAAAAGCCCCAGTGTAATAATAACCTGGGTTCAGATCTATCGAATGACTGGTTGATATAGGTGTAATTCTTCCACTCTCATTGATCACACCGATATTCGCATATCCCTTAAACGTATCGCTACCCGTATTCTTAAATTGGGCGAAGACAGAAAACGAGGTTTGCCCAACCAATGATGCCAAAGAACAGCTAAGGGAGAGATAGGTCAAAGTATAAACCGGCTTGTCTCCGGCTTCCGCCGGTTGAATACCCGTAATCATCCCCATCTCTTGGCTAAAGTCATAGTTATTCGGGTTTAAAGTGGTCAACAAATAAAAACCATCCGCGAAACCTCCCCATCCCCAATTGAAATGGAAGGCTTTTTCCTGATTATAACCGTCTAAGACAAAGAGGTGGCCACCTGCTGATCCGGTTCCCCGATAGAGCATCGGGCGATCTTGATCGATCTCGTTCCGGATCATCTTCTCCCAGTCCTCCCAGCGGTAATCAGACTTATATACATAACGAACCGCAGGACTATACTCGAATACACTTCGTAGAGCTTCCGCAATATCGGTGCCATTAGAAGAACTGCCTACTGTTCCGATCACACCATAATCCATTTTAACATTCGCTCCGATATGCCACATCAAGGCTGCCACTTGGCTAGCTTCCTCGTCCGTATAGCTTCCCGGATTGTAATTCAAGGGCATCTTATCCCATTGATAAGGAGCGTATGAGACCGGATAATCCACACCTCTCACATTGTAGGAGGAGACACCTTTCGTTACCACATCAGGATGCATGTTGTACCGCATAATAATAGCGGTCGCCGTAGCGCCACAACCTGTGTAAGTTTTCTTTCCATTAATTACAGGCGTTTGATTATTATACGGCTCCTCTTGGTTCCATTTCGCCGTTTGCAACACCTTTCCCCCGGCCGCCCGCAGCGCCGTGCCGCTCATCAGTTGGTTCCACTCGGCGGCGATGTCCGGGGTGGCCTCGATGTCCTTATCGTTCGCCCAGGTGATCTGGTCTTGGTAGTAGGCCAGCATCCCGCGGAGGTTCTCCGGCAGGTTGTCGGGGTCGAAGCAGCCCTCGCCGGAGTAGCCTAGGACGGGGCGCACCCGGTCGTCGCCCGCCACGATGGCGAAGCCTTTCTCGCCGGGGAAGTTGAACACGAAGTAGTCGGCCGAGCCTTCCATCGTGCCGCTACGCAGGGCCGAGCCGCTTTGCCCGGGGGCGGCGGCGTACACCAACGATAAATCACTTGCCGAGCGCAGGCCGCTAACCGCACCCTCTCGTTGCGCCACGCTTGCCGCTACCTTGCGGGCCGTGGCCACGTCGATCCGTTCCGCCCACGCAAGCGAGGCCGTGAGGCAGAGGATCAGCATTAGTAAAAATTGTTTTCTCATACGTGTATAAATTAAAAGTGGATAAGTATCAAACTCTTTGTTATAAGGCGACCTTGAATACCTCATTTCCCACGCGGATGATATAACGTCCCGCGGATAAAGCCAAGCTCGTATCTCCCGCCGGAAGCGCGACCGCCTGTAGCAGCCTGCCGTCAAAAGCGCTGATATAGACTTTCGAGGGGCTGGCCAAGTGTACGCTCAAACGACCGTCTTTTCCCCATACGGTAGCGGCCTTTGCCATCGGGATCTCCCCGTTGGCGGTCGGGACTGCGGCTGTCTTGAGAGCCAGGTCATACGTTCCCATGCTCGTCTCTATATTTCCCACCATCCGCAAAGGCGTAAAGACAATTCCATATTCCGTCTCGGGATCCAGCCCGTCCAACGGCATGGAGGAGGCGTCCGCAGGCACGTCTACCACGTCGGCCAAACGTCCGGTAGCCTTCTCATAGACCTTGGAGCGATATCCGGTAGCGCCCGGGAACAGGTTCCAGCTCAAGGTGGCTCCGTCGTAGCGGGTCTCCTCGATAACGGGTATCGACACCCGGCCGGTTTGCCGCCCTCGAAGCGCATGCTCTGCTTCGACAGTCCCACTGGCATTCCTGTACCAGTACCAATACCAGAAAGTCTGGAGGATTACCCCCTCGAATTTCTCTCCGGGCAAGAACTCCGCCTCATGGCAGATGTCTTCCGACATGATGATGCCATCCCCCCGGCAATAGCCGAAATAATTCCCCCGAGGATCGACCAGCCTCGCATTCACGTCCACCGGTATCCAGCCGTACCGCTCCAGATAGAAATCAGCCCAGACATGATGAGACCCGTCGGGTCTTACCGTAACGACATGTTTAGCCGGTATCTTTTTAGCTCTCATCAGATTGACAAATATGGAAGCAAGGTTACCGCAATCACCTCCCCCGTCGGAAAGGATGGTCGCTATCGGGTTTATCCCGGTGTCTGTATACAGATACTTAAAATTCGCCGCCACGTACTCATAGCACAAGCGGGCGTAATCCAAGATATCGCCGCTGGAATCAACCCAAAGCCTGTCTGACACGGAGCGGATCGCCGGATTGCCCGTATCGATATATCCCCCCTTATCCGCGGTATATCGCTTATAGATAGCGGATTCGGTATCATACGGATAGAGTGTGGTGAATTGTGCCATATCGATGTACACAGGATAGAGCGTGACCGAGAACTCCTCGCTTAACGTATACGATTCGCCGGAGGACGGCTGTCCGTTCGTCTTTATGTCTCTCAAATACCGATTCGAGGCATCCAAATCGAGAACCATACCCGAAGATTCCTTGAGCCCGACTACGTCTTGATAGATATTACTGACAGGAACGGGTAAGATCACGCTCATCTTTGTCAAATCACAATCCTCGTTTCTCAGCGTGACACTGTTCTTTACTTGGTAAGAGCTTTGCGCGACCATCGCTTGCATGTTCATCGCCAAAGCAGCGGTAAGTAGCAGATATCTCATAAGCTATACAATTAAAGGTACATATGGTTTTAACATTTATTCATTGGTATATATACATAAACCTCTATTCTGTTATTTATTTCCGATAAACCGAACATTTCGATATTTACGATACCCAAATACAGAAGTTACGAACCCTCTCAGATGTTTCATGTCGCTGTCACTCGGACAGTCGAAAAGAAACGCCAAAGACAGTGCTTCAACATTGTTCCGAGAGAACTATGTCTTTTCTCTGTATCACCCATTGCAAAGATATTAAAATATTTGTCACAAGTGTTATTTTTTTTAATAGGTACTTGGTTTTTTTGTTAAAAAGCATTTATTTTTAGAATAAAAAGTATTAAGTTCTCTCGGTACTTAGGCAAAAAATCAATAAACACGAAATACACCAACCACAGAACTTTGGATTTCAATGCTAAACAATAGACGCTTCCGCAAAGCATATCAAAAAGAAATTAACCTGCTATACCCTTGTACGAATGAAATAATCCATCATAGACACTACATACCTAAGCAATGGTATCAATACACCGATTACATATATCATAGCGTACCCCAAAAGGACAAAAGGTAATGTTCTACGATAAATACATGCAACAGCGAGCAATATAAACGAAAAAGAAAAGCCATAAACCCCATATTGAAAACCGGGTATCAATTCATAAACAGGTACGGGTTCCGGATGAAGCATGGCTCCGGCCACAATAGAATAAAGGCTGGTCAATAATATAAGCAGCGTATATAAGCAACTCTTAAGAATCCTGGGATCATTCCTTTTACAATAGAGAATCGTTCGGATATCACTTCTAAGAAACTCAATGCCCAGTAAGAGAGCCACCATAACGCCTGTATCAAAAGCAGAAAATACACTCATTCCGATCACCTTTGGCGCGAAGATATGTATTTTTAATTAAAAGCCACGTCTTTGCGTATTTTACGATGTCGCATCCGATAGTCTGGGAAGCATTTTTTTGGTTCTTTTTTGGGGTGACTGCCAAAAAAGAACCCCGAAGCCGAAATCCCGGGCAGACGGGATTTCTCCCGTCCACCTTTACCTCTTTTGCAATCTTCCCTCGTCCGCATAGCTATAATAGTTATTGCCTGCCACAATCACATGGTCTAACAGACGGATGTCTAATGTTTCAGCGGCTTTTTTAACCGCTTCCGTCAAACGGTCATCCGCACCGCTGGGCTTGCGTGTCCCTGACGGATGGTTATGCACCATGATAAAAGATACGGCGTTATAATACAATGCCTGCTTCATGATAACCCGTATATCCACAGGGGCGGTATTTATCCCACCGCATGAGATACGGACTTTACGGATGAGTTTGGACGAACTGTTCAGCAACAGCACCCACATCTCTTCAGTAGTTATATCGGACAAAACGGGATGCATCATTTTATAAACATTATCGCTGGATAAAAGCGCAGGACTTTCAACTTGCCCTTCTTTCAGCCGTTTATATAGCTCAATCGCCGCATAAGCGACTTTTTTACGGCTGGGTGTCAGTGTTTCCAGTACATCAGACAAGCACAACCCTTCCATTTCCATCTGTTCATACTTATATTCTTCACGTTTCAGTTTCTCACTGTTCGTCAAGGTATAAATCAACTCGCTGTTTTCCATCACCCGATAAACGTCATTCACTTCAAATACGGTTCTCTTCGTTTTCATACTGCCAAAAATTAAAAGATTAATACTCGCAAACATCGCTTGTCGCCCCAACCATGAATTTTTCCTCAACTGATTGGGAACAGTGCATTGAAGAGAAAGCGGGAAAGACGGATCAGAACGGGATTGAACTGGTAAATACTACCTCCCGGAATGGGAGGATGGAGATTTGGCTTTTCAATATCGGGCGTTCCGTCCACGCCTACCTTCGCAATGTTCCTATCAGTTCAGGAAAAAATCATCATACCTCTCTTCCGGCATAGCCGGAGCGTAGAGCGTTAGGGATAGCAGGGAAAAGCCCGGAGGGTAACGAGGACTTGCAACGAATAGCCCGGCCAGAAGGGAACGCCCTGAAAAACCAATTCGGATACAGAAGATGAACAGAACCGCCTTCCAATCATATAAAGAACGTGAAAATCAACACATACTTCCGAAAAATCTTTTTCCGAAAGTATGTATGGGGCATGTGAAGGGAAAATTTATTTTCCCGGTCATTTCCATGTTACCGCTTTGGGGATATTTAAAGGGGTTAGGAGTTTAGGTCTTTATTATGTATTTTGGTGGATAATTTTACACAGCCGATGCTTTTTGGGGAAAAGCTTCTTTCTTTTATTTTGCTGATATACTGGTATATAAAAAAGCAGGGATTATGTATCCCCTTCATCTACGGGTGGACGGTTTTACACAGCTGACAAGTGAAACCGGACGCTTTTACACAACTAAAGCAAAAGGAGTGGACGGTTCTACACAACTATAAGCAACAAACGGGACACTTGTACACAACTAAAATAGGCAAAGCGGATGACTCCACACATCTAATCACCCCAATAGGGACACTTCTACACAACTAATTCTGTAAAAAACCGTGAAACGTGGACGGTTCTACACAGCTGGATCGTCCATGTTCACCGCCCCGTCCGTTTCCGGGGATATGAACTCTTCAGGAGCAGGAGCAACTTCCGTTCCATTGGCACTCTCCAACTCTTCCTGTGCCCATCCTTCCGGAAACCTGCCGAATACAGCTACGAAGTCACTGATATATATCTGTTTTTTCTTTTCTACGCTTTCCGGGGAGTTTGCCCATAAAAGGAACTCTTTATACAGTCCGGCATCTTCCTCCACCTCTTTGACCTTCTTCCTCCTGACAGCCATATCCGTGTCCGGGTAGGCAATCTCGACATACAGCCCAAGCAGGTTCTTATAGAATTTCTTCACCACGACAACATATTGTCCTTCATCAAAATAGTGCAGCGTATGCCTAGGAAACGAGAACAACACGGTATATGCCCATCTCTCATGATCGCCTTTCACAAAAGAGAAATTGAAATTGGTATATTTCAGGTAAGCATTCATCTTTTTCAGTATCGAGGCGACCTTCTTTTTCCGGTCCTTGGGTTCGGCAATCTCTATGCCGAGCTTTTTGGCCAGTTGATCGACTGTCAGCACATAAAAAGGAGCCTCGTTCTTGGCAGTCTTATACTTGATCAGGTAAACCATCTTGGAAAGCTCCAAATAGAAATAGCGGTAACGGCTGGGCAGGCTACGGTAATCCTGAAGCTCCAAGAGGTTATAGAGCGAGAACATGAAATTCTTTATCTCCGGGCTTACCACTGCCGAGTACAGCCTTTTCGTTGATTTCTTCGTCTTGAAATCGGTCATTATGTCGAAACGTTTCAGGATCTGCACGAAATTATAGGAGGTACGGCCATCATCGCCAATGGTCGGATAGCAGAGGTTCTCCACCCCCAGTCTATAGAGAGCCGCCTCAAAAACCGTCTCGATAGGATGGCTGATTCTCTGTCCTGCCGTGTCGGTACATACATATTCCGGCTGCATATTCTTTCCGAACATGGCCGCGAGCTGCCGGCTATCCAGCTTGCGCTGCAAGTTGGTACGGTCATACCCCATCTTACGGCAGAAGTCCTCTACGGAGAACCAGGAAGTCCCGAACAAGTCTTTGAGGTGATAGCTGCCCAGGTATATGATCAGATCGAGCATGACATTTCCACCTGCCTCATACAACCGTTCAATCAGCACGGGATTATAGCTTTCCCCAAGCACCCTGGGGACACGGATCAGTTCTTTTGCCATGATAATACTTACAAAACCAATCCTTTCTCTGTTTTCATTGCCACAAAGATAGGCATACCGGCCAACATACGCATCATACTTATCAATCAGTTTTAACGGTATGACCGGCATGGGAAAAGGAGAAGTACTTTCTTGAAGAATGCTTTATCCGCCCTTCATCAGAAAGAAAGCATCTTACACCTGTACCCCATAGACATCCTATATTGCTTTTTCAGTTCTTCCGATAAAAAGGAACGGTCTATCAATACTTGCACCAATGGTTTCTCTTTGACAAACTCATCAAGCTCACGCTTTATCAATTTATCGCCCAACCCTATGCGTCGTCCAAATTCCTCGAAATCCTTCCGCCCTACCTGATGGGTATCACCCAAATTCATTCCTTCTTTAAACAATCCTTTATCAAGAGCGAATATTCGGGGTTCAGTCAAATGTAATGAGGTGTTTATCAAGTCATACGCAGGAGAAAGCCGATATTCGTTCCCTCTATTAATCAGAGAGAAATTCTTCAGATGCGCATCGTCATTCAGAGAGATGAAATTGAATACAATCAGCCTGAAGAAACGAAGCAAGTCAATCCGGGCAGCTTTTACATATTTCTGTATTACCTCCGCACACTCTTCATAGCTGCCATTGCAATATTTATAGTCACTTCCTCCATTCGCTTTCGTATATCCCATCAATGCCGCAAAATCCTCCTGCTGATATTTTCTCCCGTCATGAACATCAAATCGCCGTGTCAAATAAGCGGCTTCATCATTGCTGAAAAAGCAAAGCCCGTTGGCCGCCGTCTCTATTCCATATACCTGTGCCGCGATTTGCATGGTCAAATGCTCATTGGCCGCGCAATAATTCCGGTTCAGTATATGGTAACTGCTGGGACACGGCTTTAATATATATGTTCCCTGCTCGCCTTCCTGTGTATAGCGAAGATACGATTCTTGTTCATCAACAATGACCGAATACTTGGGCTGTGCGCCCGACAATGAGATGCGCTTTGCATTCCGTATGGCTTCATTGGCTTCTTCACTGTTTGTCGAAGGGCTTGGCACTCTCAGATAATGAGACACCGCTTTATCGTCAAACATTTTTTTTCGTGCGGTAGGAGAATAAGTATCGAATCCCTCTGCCAATGTCGAAGGACAAACTGTCAAAGTTATCATGGCAATACAGGTTTAATGGTTACGGCACCTATGGTATCATAGCGGGCGGTGGCCAGCAGTATGCCAAAGTCATCTTCGGCATCGATGTGCAACAATTGGGATTGCAGTTTCCGGTTTTCACCTTCCGACAACATATTAAAGAAGAACGGGAATAAGACCGTTGACCGATACGGCTCTTCACGTAATGGAAGAGTCAAGCTGACCGATGGATAATCCTCTTTTTCCAAATAAGAAGAATCATAGGTAAATGTATATTCTCCATTATCCTCTTCTGTCAACATCCCGGCTCTAATACCGTGCAAATAAACTTCACATCGTCTCATTTCAATTAACAGTTAAATTCAACTTTTCAATCCGATAGTCATTTGAAGCCCAAGCGTATCAAGAATGGAAAGCAATGTTGCCAATTTAGGATTTCCTTCTCCACGCTCGATGGCCACCAACGTATTGATGCCCACACCTGCCAGCTCGGAGAGTTCCAGCTGATTGACCTTCAAACTCTTCCTACGCTCTTTAATAATCTTTCCTATCTCTTTCATATTCACAATACATTGTGATTTTTCGACAAAAATACCAATTTAAAACATTAAAAGCAAATAAAATCACAATGTATTGTGATTTTATTTGCTTTTAATTCAAGAAAAGACAAGGCAACTATAATCATTATATTTATATAGATTAACATCATATATTCAAGTTAATCTATACATTTACATGGATTATTTGTATATTTGCAAAAAAGGAACAACCATGTGGCATGAAATGAGCAATCCGGCTGTGCTGATGAGAATCGGCCAACGCATCAAAGAGACACGTATCAGGCAGCGTATCACGCAGGAAGAACTGGCAACGGCTTCCGGTGTAAGCCCCTTGACCGTTGCGAACATCGAGAAGGGCAAATCGGTATCGCTGCTGTTGTTCATCAGCGTACTCCGCTCGCTCGGTCTGCTGGAGAACCTGGAGCAACTGGTACCGGAAACTCGGGTCAGCCCGATAGAACTCAAAAAACTGCAAGGGAAGAAACGCTACCGTGTACGCCATTTAAAACAAGATAACCATGAATGATTTGATAGTAGATGTAAAGCTGTGGGGAGAAAGCGTAGGCTCTCTCTATTGGGAAAAGGAAAGCAATGCCGCCTTGTTCGACTATGAACGGAAGTTCATCCGCTCCGGTCTTGACATTTCTCCCATCATCATGCCCATCGACCAATACAGGAACACCCCCTACCGGTTCCTTGAAAACCGCACCGACTGTTTCAAGGGGTTGCCCGGACTGTTTGCCGATTCACTGCCGGATACTTTTGGAAACCAGATCATCAATGAATGGTTTGCCAGCAAGGGATTGTCCAGAGAAGAGATAACCCCTTTAGACAGGCTTTGCTATGTAGGCAAACGTGGCATGGGCGCACTGGAGTTTGAGCCGTCTTCGCCAATCAACGGCATGAACGAATCATCGGTCCTCCATATCGAGGAGCTGACAGAGCTTGCCAAATTCGTATTCACAGATAGGATGGCTTTTCAGACCCAACTGCGCCAGGAAGGAAGAAACATACTGGATATACTGAAGGTGGGAACATCAGCCGGAGGTGCCAAGCCCAAGGCCATCATCGCCTATAACGATATTACCGGAGAGGTACGCTCCGGGCAGGTAAAAGCCCCTGAAGGATTCGGGTATTGGCTGCTGAAATTTGATGGCGGCAAATACAGCGAACACACGCAGATAACGGACAATCCACAAGGAATAGGAAACATCGAATATGCCTATCACCGAATGGCAAAAGCCTGTGGTATCGATATGATGGAATGTCGGTTACTTCAGGAAAAAGAGTCATGCCATTTTATGACACGCCGTTTTGACCGTATGGAAAACGGAGAGAAGATTCATGTACAGACATTGGCCGGGCTTGCCCACTATGACCGTGACCAGCGCCATTCATACGAAGAGATATTCCGCATCATGAGGCAAATGAACCTGCCTTATCCCAGCCAGGAGGAGCTTTACCGAAGAATGGTGTTCAACGTCATGGGCCGGAACCATGACGACCATAGCAAGAACTTCTCTTTCCTGATGGATAGACAAGGGAAGTGGAAACTGTCACCGGCATACGACCTCTGCTACTCATACACACCGGGCGGCAAATGGACGAACCGCCACCAACTGTCACTCAACGGCAAACAAGACAATTTCACGATGGAAGATCTGCAAAAGGTGGGTGAGAACATGGGTATCCGGGAACACAAACAGATCATCGAAAAGGTACAGGAAACCGTATCGCATTGGCATGAGACTGCCAAGGATTGCGGGGTCAAACCGGAACACGCCGACTTTATCGGAAAAAACCTGCTCTTGCTCGGCAGGCAACTGCATACCATCCAAATGCCGGACATTGCCAACGAACAAGAGCAGGCTTTCATGAAGGCTATGCGGAATGATGACTTCAACGCCATCCTGGAACTGAAGATGAAAGGATATCAGCCATCGGAGAAGGTACTGAAAATCCTCCAGCCGGATATATCCGCCACCACCTTCATCGCTGCCGCCAAAATCTTCCAAATGGAGGAAGTGCTAAAAAGCATTCAGGACATAAAGCCCGATTATAGGCGGCAATAAGCGTAGCATGGAATTGGGGGATTAGCACACAAACGACGTCTCGCAACATTCAATATAATAGCTGTCTCTTATACACATCTCCGAGCCCACGAGACATCTCAGGATC
>ENA-OZLG01000082-OZLG01000082.1-human-gut-metagenome-genome-assembly--contig:-NODE-82-length-31935-cov-6.650972_pt1 | contig 31935 bp, 29 predicted proteins | sample MGYA00244838_ERZ653788 | MGnify/ENA primary metagenome ERZ653788 (study PRJEB26926, sample SAMN06164843) | human gut metagenome | biome: ENVO:00009003; feature: ENVO:2100002; material: ENVO:00002003...
CTATGAAAAAGCACACAAGGGGAGGCAGAAAACAAGGAAAAGGGAAGAACGGAAATAAAAAAAGAGTAAAATCCAACCTTATTTACACTGATATATAATAGCTAAGTATTTCGCCGTATTGATACAAACCTAACTATAATCAAAATTAAACAGATGTCTAATTTATTGGTTATTAACCATATAATACGCCAAAATATTTATTTTGGAGAATATATAATATTAATTAAACAAAAAATGGCATCATTGAAAATAAAGTATCGACATTCCTCTATAGAAGGAAAAGCGGGAACCTTGTTCTATCAAGTAATTCATAATCGTGTAGCAAGACAGATAAATTCAGGATACAAGATTTATCCTGATGAGTGGGATATTTTCAACTCCCAAATAATCATACCGGCAAATACCGGAGAAAACCGACACCGGTATTTGGTTTCTTTAAAAAAATGTATAAAAGAAGATACCTCACGTCTAAAAGATATCATGATAAGATTTGAGAATCTTGGATACAAATATACGGCAGACGAAATCATTGAATATTATTCCGCTCCTCCTGTAAACGAATACTTTGTGTCTTTTTGTGAGAATCTCATTGAACAACTGAGACAAATAGGGAAAATGCGCACCACCGAAACTTATACCACTACGCTCAATAGCTTCAAGCGATTCATGCACTCCCGAAAGAGAGACAGGGACATCCTTTTCGACAACGTAGACTCCAATCTGATGATGGAATATGAACAATATCTAAAATCTCAGGACATTTGTCCGAACAGTACTTCTTATTACATGAGAAATCTCAGGGCCATGTATAACCGTGCCGTAGAGAAAGAATTGGTCATACAGCGATATCCGTTTAAACATGTATATACAGGCATAGATAAAACTATAAAACGGGCGGTTCCGGCTAAAATTATCCGGCAGATACGCGATATGGATTTAAGCCACGATTCCTCTTTGGAATATGCAAGAGACCTATTTATGTTCAGTTTTTATACTCGGGGAATGTCATTTATAGATATGGCTTATCTAAAGAAAAGTAATTTGCAAAACGGTTTTTTATCATATCGCAGAAAAAAGACCAACCAACAGCTACTAATCAAATGGGAAAAGCCCATGCAAGAAATCATAGATAAATACGACACCATGGGTTCTTCCTATCTGTTGCCGATCATTCTCGACGCAGAAGCGGACGAACGGAAGCAATACAAGAGTGCAGCCCAGCTGGTGAATTCAAAACTAAAGAAATTGGGAGAACAAATCGGTCTTCCTATTCCGCTGACGAGTTACGTGGCGCGCCACGCCTGGGCTTCTATCGCCAGAAGTAAAAACATTCCGCTGGCTACCATCAGCGAGGCTATGGGACATGATTCGGAAAACACTACACGGATTTATCTTGCATCGTTAGACACCTCTGTGGTAGATAAAGCGAACAGCATCATCTTGAAGACACTGTAATTCTATAACAGTTTACGCCATAGATTTCAGCATACGTGCTCAACCGGATCGCTGTAATTCTATGGCAATTATTGTTTTTATTTATCTGACAAGAAACAAGTTGGGATTATATTGTACTGACTGAAGGTTTTCTTTCTGAGAGAAAAATTTATAGATGCAAAAGTACAAAAGATAGCACAAAAAACACTAAAATTCAGAAGAAAATATTGGTCATGGCATTAAAAAAATAAGAGATATGATTAGAAAAAGCTGATCATTTGTTGAGCGAATCAATCACAAAAATATCGCAAATATATAATATACAACAAAATAGCAATCACTACATTTCTCTCAGAAAGAGAAATACCGGAAACGGGAGAAATTACCTATACGAATGCCACAAGAATATAATGAACAAGTATATACCCTATACTTTCAGTTGTATGATAAGATGGATTCGGAAAGGGGAAAACTCGTGAAAGTACAAAATTCCTACTTGAAAAGGGTTGAATAAATGACGGTTTTCTCTGTAAGAGAAATATTTGAATATGCAAAAATACATAAATTATTGAACATCTCAGCTTAAAACAAAGAAAAAAACTTAATAGCCATCTCGTTAAATGTCGCGGTTACATAACAAATGCTGAGTAAATTTGATTGAATTCACAGAGTATAATCCCTGTAAATCAATCACATATGTTAAATATTTATGTCCTATATTTCTCTTACAGAGAGAAATATAGCAATGCGGTAAGATAAAAGACGGCACGAATGGTTGATATTACAGCCGGAATAGACATAAATCATTATAATACAGACCAATACACAAATTGGGATGAACTATGGATATGTCTTGACCTGCTGTAACAACTAAAAAACACACGACGAATGAGTACCCCCATAACCACCAGGGAGGAGCTTACGCGAATCCGCTGGTTTGTCATGAGTGCTTATAAAAATGAGAAAAAGGCAGAAGAAGCACTCAAAGGCAAGGATGGCCTGGAATATTTCATACCGAAACACTATGCCGTAAGAGTTTATCACGGTATGAAATCCAAAAGGCTTGTACCGGTCATCCCGAATCTCGTGTTCGTGCATGCTTCCCGGAAACAGATCACGGATTTCAAGAAAAACCATAATTTCCTGCAATTCGTAATGTGGGAGAAAAGCACGGGACAGGAATATATCGTGGTGCCAGATGAGCAAATGGACAGCTTTATCAAGATTGCCTCGCAATATGAAGAAACTACGGTTTATTATAAACCAGAAGAGATTGATGTGCGGAAAGGTACCCGTGTATGTATTCACGGCGGCAAGCTTGATGGAGTTAAGGGTGTGTTTATGCGGGTAAAAGGGAAACGCAACCGCCGGGTGGTCGTGATGCTTGAGGGGATTATGGGGATATCGGCTGAGGTTCATCCCGATTTGATTGAAGTCATTTCCTGATATGGAAAAGTATGGAATCCTCATTCACAGTTTTACGCAAATAAAAAACAATATCTGAATATATGTATTTTTGGATTGTAAATTGTTCCCTGGCGTTCCTGCTTTGTGTCCTCTGTGCGGGTATCGTCATTCCCCAGATTCTGCTGATCGCTTTTCGCAAGCAGCTGTTCGACCTTCCCGATGAACGGAAGATACATCATTGTGCGGTGCCCCGATTGGGTGGTATCGCGTTCAAGCCGGTAGTCTTTTTCACAATAGCCTTATTACTGGGAATCAATATGGTACTGGGACATTCGGAAATGTTGTCTGAAATCGGAAAGGATGTACGGCCTTTGGCTTTTGCTTTCTGCTCCATCATGGTACTATATCTGGTTGGCATGGCCGATGACCTGATCGGCATCCGTTATCGAGCCAAGTTTGTCATCCAGATTCTGTGCGGAGTGATGCTTATCGTCGGTGGGATATATATCAACAACCTATACGGTATCCTAGGCATTCATGTGGTGCCGTTATGGTTAGGGTATCCCTTGACCATTTTAATCGTGGTCTTCATCATCAATGCCATCAATCTGATTGACGGCATTGACGGATTGGCTTCCGGGCTATGCGGTGTCGCCTGCCTGTTTTACGGTCTGACTTTTTTCATGCTCCACCAGTATGTCTATGCCATACTGGCGTTCGCCACATTGGGAGTGTTGGTACCGTTCTTCTATTACAATGTTTTCGGAAATCCCGAACATGGCCGGAAGATCTTCATGGGCGACACGGGTAGCCTGACCGTCGGCATGATGCTCTGTTTTCTCAGTCTCAAACTAATTATGTGCGGAACGGATGATAATACAGGATATATAAACCCGATGGTGCTGGCTTTCTCACCCCTGCTGGTTCCTTGCTGCGACGTGGTCCGAGTCTACCTGCATCGGGTACGCAACGGGAAGAACCCGTTCCTGCCGGACAAGAATCATATCCACCATAAGCTGCTTGCTCTCGGAATAAAGCAGCGCAATGCCATGATTATCATTGTTTCCGTGTCAACTATATTCATACTGTTCAATATTCTTCTGTCCCTTTATCTCAATGTGAACTGGATCGTGCTGGGCGATATCCTGATATGGACTCTTGCCAACATCAGGCTGACGAAATCTATCGGACAACTTCAATCGGAACAGAAAACCAACAAATAAAAATCAATAAAATATGAAAATCAGATACATTTTATTCTTATTGACCGTGACCCTTCTATTGGGATCATGTGCCACGCCGAAAGTCGCTTATTTCACGGACCTGAAACCGGGTACCGCAGAGCAAGTCTTGAACCCGCTAAAAATCCGGGTGCGTCCCGAAGACAAGATCTCAATACTGGTCAACAGCAAGGACCCCTTGTTGATGAACCTTTTCAACCTTCCGATCATATCCAGACAGATCGGTACGGCATCGGGAACATCCAATAGCCAGGGGATATCAGGATATACGATCAACAAGGATGGAGATATCGATTTTCCAGTGTTGGGGCATATCCATGTGGCGGGAATGACACGCGAGGAAATCGCCTCGTATATAAAAGAGGAACTGGTTTCGAAGAATCTCGTGAAAGACCCCGTTGTTACAGTTGAGTTCATGAACCTGACCGTTTCCGTGTTGGGTGAGGTTGCCAACCCCGGACGTTTCAATATCGATAAGGACAAGCTGACGCTTTTGGACGCTTTAAGCATGGCCGGAGACCTTACCGTCTACGGAAAACGGGAGAATGTCTTGGTACAACGGGAGGAAAACGGCAAACAGACCTTGTATCAGGTCAACCTGAATTCGGGATATGACCTTTATGCCTCTCCCGTGTATTATCTGCAGCAGAACGATATCGTTTATGTGGAACCCAACTCGATGAAAGCACGGCAGGCGACTGTCAACGGCAATAACGTCCGTTCTGCCTCCTTCTGGATGTCGTTGGCCTCGCTGCTGACTACCATTACCGTGTTAATTGTGAAATAAATATAAAATCAGATATGGCCATAAATCAAAAGAATACAAAACCGGGACAGCCGGATGATTTCCTGCGGATACAGGACCTGTTGTATCTGTGTCTCGCAAGGTGGCAGTGGTTCGTCTTGTCTTTAGTGGTAACGATCGGTGTCACTACCGTCTATCTGTTACGTACCCCTGCCGTATATACACGTACCGCTTCGGTATTGATCAAGGAAGATTCCAAAAGCAAGTCAGTTTCCTCGGATCTGGAATCCTTCTCGGAGTTTGGGCTGTTCCAATCCGGAACAAATGTGAATAACGAACTCATCACCTTTCAGTCGCCGGCTTTAATGACCGAGGTGGTTAAACGGTTGCGTTTGGATATGAATTACTTCGTTCCGGGAAAATTCCACCGTAAGGTGGCCTATGGACTGACATTACCAGTGGATGTAACGATAAGTGACTTGCCTGAAAATGAATCAGCCGGTTTTACGCTGGAAGTACAGCCGGACGGCACGTTATTCCTATCCGACTTCACACGTAACGGGACGGAGCTTGACGGAAAGGATATAAAGGGAAGCTTGCTTGACTCCATTCCTACACCATTGGGAAAAATCATTATCCATACAACACCCAATTACGTGAAAGGCGAGTCATATACATTATATGTAGCCAAATCCAATTTGTATAACGCTGTAAACTCCTGCTCATCCAATCTGTCCGTTTCATTGAATAACGAGAAAGCGTCGGTTATAGACCTGGCATTCAAGGATAACTCCACACAGCGGGCGGAAGATGTATTGAGCATGTTGATTTCTGTTTATAACGAGAACTGGGTAAAGGACAAGAACCAGATCGCTGTTAGTACCTCAATGTTCATCAATGAGCGTCTGGGCGTAATCGAACAGGAGCTGGGGAACGTGGACGAGGATATTTCCTCCTACAAGTCAGAACACCTGTTACCCGACGTGCAGGCGGCATCGAGCATGTACATGGCGCAGAGTAGTCAGACCAACGCACAGATCCTAGCCTTGAACAACCAGCTTTACATGACCCGTTACATCCGGAACTATTTAGCCAACGATGCCAACCGCACTCAATTGCTTCCGGCCAACTCCGGCATAGAAAGTGCCAATATTGAATCGCAGATCGCCGAATACAACAAACAACTGTTGCAGCGTAACAGCCTGGTTGCGAACAGCAGCGCAGAAAATCCGCTGGTCATGGATATGGATCAGGCTCTGGCATCCATGCGTGGGGCGATAATCAGGTCTATCGACAATCAGATAGTAACCTTGAATTCGCAGATAAAAAGTTTGCGGCAGACGGAGCAACAGACAACATCACGTATAGCGGCCAACCCAACGCAAGCCAAATACCTGCTTTCGGTGGAACGCCAGCAGAAGGTAAAGGAGGCTCTTTACCTGTTCCTGCTGCAAAAACGCGAGGAGAACGAACTCTCGCAAGCATTTACGGCCTATAATACCCGCATTGTCACTCCACCGCACGGCAGTATGTTGCCGACATCTCCTGTACGCAAAAACATCTTTATGGTCGCATTTGCTCTGGGGCTGCTCATTCCGGTAGTCATTATCTTTACGTGCGAGAACATGAATACCCGTGTACGGGGAAGAAAAGACCTGGAAAACGTGACCGTGCCGTTCATCGGTGAGATTCCGCTGTTCACAAGAAAGAAGAAAGGGATATTCGGAAAGAAACCACAGGAAGTCAAGGCCGTTGTCGTCAAGGAGGGTAGCCGTGACATCATCAACGAGGCATTCCGCGTATTGCGTACCAACCTGGAGTTTATGACCGGCAAGGACAAGACATCGAATGTCATTATCGTGACCTCGTTCAATCCGGGCAGCGGCAAATCGTTTCTGACCATGAACATCGCCGTGAGCTTTGCCATCAAAGGGAAGAAAGTGCTGGTAATCGACGGTGACCTGCGCCACGGCTCTGCGTCATCCTATATCGACTCTCCAGCCAAGGGATTGAGCGACTATCTGGGAGGTCGTATCGACAATCTGGATGAGATTATCGTACCCGATCCGAGGCATAAATCTATGGATATACTACCCGTGGGAACGATTCCTCCCAACCCAACGGAACTGTTGTTCGACGAGCGGTTGAAGCAGGCAATCGATACCATAAGAGAGCAATACGACTATGTGCTGATCGACTGTCCGCCCATCGAACTGGTGGCCGACACGCAGATTATCGAGAAACAGGCAGACCGAACCATCTTCGTGGTTCGCACAGGGTTACTCGAACGGAGTATGCTCGCCGAACTGGAGAAAATCTACGAAGAGAAGAAATACAAGAACATGTCCCTGATCCTGAACGGAACCGAGGGAAGCGGTGGTCGCTACGGATACCGTTACGGCTACCGCTATGGTTATCACTACGGTTACGGCTCGGGATACCATTATGGCTCCGATAAAACCCGTGGTGTACGGGGGGGGGTAAATAATTGGCTTTCAGACAATTAACAAGTAATTATATTTCAAATAAAATAACTAGCATCATTGTGTGGCCTCTCAAAAAACGCATCTCGCTGAAAGAGAGCGGTATATTCGAGGATTTTACCGACTGTCACTCGCATATCCTGCCGGGTGTGGATGATGGTGTTCAGACGATGGAAGAAGCGTTGGAAATACTGCGCCTGTATGAAGAGTTGGGCATAAAATCCGTATGGCTTACACCGCATATTATGGAAGATATGCCCAACACCACAACGCACCTCCGGGAACGTTTCGCGGAATTGCAGGCGGCCTACACGGGAAACGTAGAGCTGCATCTGGCGGCCGAAAACATGCTCGACAACCTTTTCGAGGAACGGTTGGGAAAGAACGACCTGCTGCCTTTGGGCGGGAACGGCGACCATCTGTTAGTGGAGACCTCTTATTTCAATCCGCCGATGGGATTGAACAATATCCTGCTCCGCATCAAGGCGAAAGGCTACCATCCCGTCCTCGCACACCCGGAACGCTATGTCTATATGGGTGAGTCGGACTATCGACAGCTAAAAGAGATGGGGGTGAAGTTCCAGCTCAATCTTCCGTCATTACTCGGCATATACGGGCGTATCCCAAAGACAAAAGCGGAATGGCTGATAAAAAAACGCATATATCATTTATTCGGAACCGACATTCATGGGGCATCGCAGTTTATGTCGATTGCAACGAGAAAAATATTGAATAATAAAATAATTAATCATATTAGATAAAAGACAAAATGAAAGGAATCGTTTTGGCCGGTGGCTCCGGCACCCGTCTTTACCCCATAACCAAGGGTGTCAGTAAACAGTTGTTGCCGATTTATGACAAACCGATGATTTACTATCCCATTTCCGTGCTGATGCTGGCCGGAATACGGGAGATATTGATTATTTCCACACCGTACGATTTGCCCGGCTTCAAACGCCTGCTGGGTGACGGCTCTGATTATGGAGTCCGTTTTGAATATGCAGAACAACCTTCGCCCGACGGCTTGGCACAGGCGTTTCTTATAGGCGAACAGTTCATCGGCAACGACTCCGTATGTCTCGTATTGGGAGACAATATTTTTCATGGAACAGGATTTTCCGAATTGCTCAAAGAAGCCGTAAGAAATGCAGAAGAGGCACAGCAAGCGACGGTGTTCGGTTATTGGGTCGATGATCCGGAACGTTATGGAGTAGCGGCATTCGACGCGGATGGAAACTGTCTGTCGATTGAGGAAAAACCCGAGCATCCTAAATCGAACTACGCAGTCGTGGGGCTTTATTTTTATCCCAACAAAGTTGTCGATATCGCCAAGCGTATCAAACCGTCCGCACGGGGCGAATTGGAAATCACGACTGTCAACCAAGAATTTCTGAAAGAAAGAAAATTGAAAGTGAAGACTTTGGGACGAGGTTTCGCATGGTTGGATACGGGGACGCACGACTCGTTGGCAGAGGCTTCTATTTTCGTAGAAGTTATCGAAAAACGCCAGGGGTTGAAAGTGGCTTGTCTGGAGGGCATCGCTTACCGCAAGGGTTGGATAGACAAGGCAACAATGGCAGAGTTGGCTCTACCGATGCAAAAGAACCAATATGGACGGTATTTGCTGAAAGTTATCGATGAAGTGGAGCACACCGGCAAGGAAAATTTAGACTGACCTATGAATGTTATAAAGACCGATATAGAAGGTGTGGTAATTATAGAACCGCGCCTTTTCAAAGACGATAGAGGTTATTTCTTCGAATCATTCTCACAACGGGAATTCGAAGAAAAAGTGCGCAAAATCAATTTCGTGCAGGATAATGAAAGCATGTCCTCCTACGGCGTGATGCGTGGATTACACTTCCAACGCCCTCCCTTTACGCAAAGTAAACTGGTACGTTGCGTGAAAGGACGTGTATTGGATGTGGCAGTGGATATTCGTAAAGGCAGTCCTACCTATGGACAACATGTAGCTGTGGAACTGACCGAAGATAATCACCGCCAGTTCTTCGTACCAAGAGGCTTTGCGCATGGTTTTGCCGTATTGAGCGAAACAGCCGTATTCCAGTACAAGTGCGATAATTTCTATGCCCCCGAAGCGGATGGAGGTATCAGTATCAAGGATGAAAGTTTGGGTATTGATTGGCAAATTCCGATGGAGAATGCCATTCTGTCTGAAAAAGATATCAAGCACATAGGTCTGGAAGATTTTGATTCTCCTTTCGATTACAACGTCAATCTTTATCCTGAATTTGAACGATGAATATCCTTGTAACAGGGGCCAACGGACAACTCGGCAATGAAATGCGATTGGTGGCCCAAAGCAGTAACGACCGGTATTTCTTTACCGATGTTAATCAGGCAGAAGGCGTAGAAACCCTCTACTTGGATATAACGGATCGGGAAGCCATTGGGAAGATGGTGACAGACTACCGGATAGATGCCATTGTGAACTGTGCCGCTTATACCAATGTGGATACCGCCGAAAGTAATGAGGCATTAGCTGAAAAACTTAATGCTGAGGCTCCGGAGAACCTTGCCGGAGCAATGAAAAAGGTTAACGGACTGCTGATCCAGATTTCCACCGACTATGTATTCGGCAAGGAACCTTATAATGTTCCCTGTAAGGAGGAGCAACAAGGCACACCGACAGGAGTGTATGGTCTGACAAAACTGCACGGCGAACAGAAAATAATAGCTGTTGGTTGCAAGCATGTCATTATCCGTACGGCATGGCTGTACAGCGAGTTCGGCAAGAACTTCTGTAAGACGATGATGAACTTGACGGCGACTAAACCGCAGTTGAAGGTTGTGTTCGACCAGACCGGCACACCGACCTATGCTCTCGATTTAGCAAAAGCTATTGAGTGCATATTGGCCGATTACGGGAAGGAAAGAAGTGCCGAGAGCTATAGTAAAACAGGCATTTACCATTATTCCAACGAAGGAGTTTGCTCGTGGTACGATTTCACCAAAATGATTGCCGAATATAACGGCACAACGGCTTGCGATATACGTCCCTGCCACAGCGACGAATTTCCCAGCCCTGTTACACGGCCCTCTTATTCGGTTTTAGACAAAACGAAAATCAAAAATATTTTCGGTATTCGGATTCCTTATTGGACGGAATCGCTGAAACAGTGTATTAACAATCTGAAAAACAACAAATAATATGACCAAAAGAAATATCGTCATCACCGGAGGTGCGGGGTTTATTGGCAGTCACGTAGTGCGTCTGTTCGTTAATAAATATCCGGAGTATAAGATTATTAACATAGATAAGCTGACATACGCCGGAAACTTGGCTAATCTGAAAGACATCGAGGACAAGCCCAACTACAAGTTCGTGAAGATGGACATTTGCGACTTCGACGCCTTTTACAAACTGATGCAGGAAGAACATATAGACGGCATCATTCATCTTGCAGCCGAAAGCCATGTAGACCGCAGTATCAAAGACCCATTTACATTTGCCCGAACCAACGTAATGGGAACCCTCTCTTTGTTGCAGGCTGCCAAATTATACTGGGAGTCCTTACCGGAAAAGTATGAGGGCAAACGGTTCTATCATATCTCTACCGATGAAGTGTACGGGGCATTGGCGATGAACCGTCCCGAAGGCATCAAGCCGCCGTTTACCACCACAGCATCCTCTACTGAACATCATTTGGCCTATGGTGACGATTTCTTCTACGAGACGACAAAATACAATCCACACTCCCCTTATTCGGCAAGCAAGGCAAGCAGCGACCATTTCGTGCGAGCTTACCATGATACTTACGGTATGCCGACCATTGTCACTAACTGCTCCAACAACTATGGCCCGTTTCAGTTCCCGGAGAAATTGATACCGCTTTTCATCAACAATATCCGTCATCGCAAACCACTCCCCGTTTATGGCAAAGGCGAGAACGTACGCGACTGGCTTTACGTCGAAGATCATGCTCGTGCCATCGACATAATCTTCCATAAAGGAAAGATTGCTGAAACATACAATATCGGCGGCTTCAACGAGTGGAAGAACATCGACATCATCAAGGTTCTGATACGAACTGTCGATCGTCTTTTAGGGCGTAAGGAAGGTGAAGATATGGATTTGATAACCTACGTCACCGACCGTTTGGGGCACGATGCCCGCTACGCTATTGATTCCACAAAACTACAAAAGGAATTGGGTTGGGAGCCGAGCCTACAATTTGAAGAAGGCATCGAGAAGACCGTTCGCTGGTATCTCGACAATCAGGAGTGGATAGATAACATCGCTTCCGGTGAATATGAAAAATACTACGAGGAGATGTATAAAAGAAGATAAAGATATACTAAGTTAACAAATTCTTACCAACTCAACATATCACAATCAGATATTCAATAATAAAAATACAATGGATAATGACAAATACCTCAAAATAGCCGTAGCCGGGACAGGCTATGTTGGGATGAGCATTGCTACGCTGCTGGCTCAGCACCATCAAGTGATGGCCGTAGATATTGTTCCCGAAAAAGTAGAGAAAATAAATAGGCGGGTATCGCCTATACAAGATGAATATATCGAGAAATATCTGGCGGAAAAAACATTGAACCTGACGGCTACCCTTGACGGCAAGGCTGCTTATCGGGAGGCAGACTTTGTGGTGATTGCCGCACCTACCAACTACGATCCAGTAAAGAACTATTTCGACACCTCTCATGTGGAAGAGGTCATCGAGTTGGTAAAGAGTGTCAATCCCAATGCTATCATGGTCATCAAAAGCACCATTCCGGTTGGTTATACCGAAAGTGTACGAAAGAAATTTGATACTGAAAACGTCATCTTCTCGCCAGAGTTCCTGCGTGAGAGCAAGGCCTTGTATGACAACCTCTATCCCAGCCGCATCATTGTGGGCAGACCGGAGGGGGATGCCCGTCTGGACGAAGCTGCGCATACTTTCGCCGCCCTGTTGCAGGAAGGGGCTATTAAGGAAAATATTGATACCCTTTTCATGGGGCTGACCGAGGCTGAGGCCGTGAAATTGTTCGCCAACACCTACTTGGCCCTGCGGGTGAGCTACTTCAATGAACTGGACACTTACGCCGAAATGAAAGGACTCGACACGCAGGCCATCATCAATGGTGTGAGTCTTGACCCCCGTATCGGCACACACTATAATAATCCCTCATTCGGTTACGGAGGTTACTGCCTTCCCAAAGATACGAAACAACTGCTTGCCAACTATGCGGATGTCCCGGAGAATCTGATACAGGCTATTGTAGAGAGCAACCGTACCCGCAAGGATTTCATTGCCGACCGTGTGCTGAACAAGGCCGGCTACTACGACTATTATAATCGAGGCGATTTCAATCCCAATGAGGAACGAAAATGCGTTGTCGGAGTCTATCGCCTGACCATGAAGTCAAACAGTGACAACTTCCGCCAGTCCTCCATACAAGGGGTGATGAAACGTATCAAGGCAAAAGGGGCTGAAATAATCATTTATGAACCGACATTGGAGGATAACAGTACCTTCTTCGGCAGCCGTGTGATAAATGACCTGCAAGCATTCAAGGTCCAAAGCCAAGCCATCATCGCCAACCGCTATGATGCCTGTCTGGACGATGTGTGGGAAAAGGTATATACCCGTGACATATTCGGAAGGGATTGAAATCACCCTGAACACGGGAACAGACAAAAAAAGACAAGAATATGCTCTCAAAAAACATAACATTGGAAGGCAGGACAGTACTGATTACGGGCGTGGCCGGCTTTATCGGCGCGAATCTCGCCGGACGGTTGCTGCACGATGTCGCAGGTATCAGGGTGACAGGCATCGACAATATGAACGACTACTACGACATCCGCCTGAAAGAGGAACGTTTGGAAGGGCTATTGTCCCATCCATCGTTTTCATTTGTAAAAGGCGATATAGCGGATAAATCCACAATAGACAGGCTTTTCACAGAGTGCCGTCCGTCTGTGGTAGTCAATCTCGCTGCACAAGCAGGAGTGCGCTACAGCATCATTAATCCAGATGCTTACGTCGCGTCGAATCTAATAGGCTTCTACAATATTCTGGAGGCTTGCCGTCATTCTTACGACAATGGTCGAACGGGAGTGGAACATTTGGTGTATGCCAGTTCCAGCAGCGTATATGGCAGTAACAGGAAAGTGCCTTACTCCACCGACGACAAAGTAGACAACCCCGTAAGCCTTTATGCCGCTACCAAGAAGAGCAACGAACTGATGGCACATGCCTACGGAAAACTCTATAACATCCGTTCTACGGGTTTGCGCTTCTTTACCGTCTATGGTCCGGCAGGGAGACCGGATATGGCCTATTTCGGCTTCACAGACAAATTAGTGAAAGGAGAAGCCATCAAAATATTCAATTACGGCAACTGTCGGCGTGATTTCACCTATATTGACGATATTGTGGAAGGGATTGTGCGTGTGATGCAGCACGCACCCGAACGGAGCAACGGCGAAGATGATTTGCCTGTCTCGCCTTACAAGGTCTATAATATAGGCAACAATAATCCTGAAAATCTTACAGATTTTGTTACCATCTTGCAAGAGGAACTAGTACGCGCCGGAGTACTGCCCTCTGATTATGACTTTGAAGCGCACAAAGAGCTTGTGCCTATGCAGCCCGGAGACGTTCCGGTGACATACGCCGATACAACCCCTTTGGAAGAAGATTTCGGCTTCAAGCCTGCAACACCTCTAAGAGTCGGCTTGAAGAAGTTTGCGGAATGGTATGCGGGATTCTATAAAATAGATTGTGAAAATGACGAGAGAGCAGATTATTAAATCGTTATGAATCAATAATACTATTAAGTATATTAAAGGTTAAAGCAATTGGGAAGTAGTCAGAGAATAGTTAAAGGAGTAATTTGGACAACTATTCTAAATATAGTCAATGCAATTTATGGTTTCATATCCATTCCGATATTAATTAATCACTTTGGAAAAGCGGAATATGGTCTCATAGGTTTAGCTATGTCCATTAATATATATCTTCAATTGATGGATATGGGATTCAATTCCACAAATATCCGATTCTTTTCAACATGGTTGGCTGAGGGCAAATGCGAAAAAGTGCAGAAAGCATTCCAAACAAATATGTCATTTTATAGTATAATAGGTTTGGTAAATGCAATTATACTGATAGTCATATCTCTTTTTGCACAAGATATCTTTAATGTAACGACAGAGCAGAATATAATATTAAAACATCTATTATACATATTGTCTGTTTCTGCTTTTTGCAGTTGGATTTCAGGATGTTTTGACCAAATTATCAGAGCTACAGAAAATGTCGCATGGATTCAAATCAGGACACTCATCACCAAAATGCTAATGATAGTTGTACTCATTGCAACTATAAAACTTCACCTCTCAATAGAATTATACTATGCTTTGACATGTCTTTCAACATTGTCCATTATACCAATGTCAATCAACAAAATACGAAAAGATATATCTTGTATCAATTTCTTGCCCAAAATAGACAAAACAGTATTAAAAGAAATTTTGCCATATAGCTTGAATATTTTTTCATTTAGTTTTTTCCAATTTTCCTTTCACAACCTAAGAACAGTTTTTCTTGGTATAAAGGGAACGATGGAATCAATAACTGATTATCGTATTTTGAACAGCATCATAGGGATAGTGGTTATGCTCGGAGGAGCGTTTATAAGTATATTACTACCATCTACTGCAAAAATCGTTGCACAAAGTAACAGAAATGCCTTTTATCGGGTTGCCTACTCTGGGACCAAATACATATCTATTCTTATCTCGTTTTGTTGTTTTGGTATGATGAGTATAGGTCGAGAGGTCTTGATATTATATGTGGGTGACACTTATTTGTACTTGACAGTGTGGTTCAATATTTGGCTATTGTGTACATTAGGAACTCATAACCAAGCTATATCAAGTCTTATTCTGTCGGGAAAAGATATCCGAGCAATTAGTTATAATTCCATTTTTTCTTCTATTATTGGTCTTTTGATATGTTGGATTCTAATTCCATATTATCAAATTGGAGGGACTGTAATCGCATACATTGTATATACACTATCGCAACTCCTTTTTTTCTATTTATATTATTGGCCTAAAAAGATGAAAATAAATTCATGGAAGGTATTCACAGAAGATTTCATACCATATGTCATATTAGGAACTACAATATATTTATGTTTACAATTTTTGCCAAATAGCAGCAAGACAATAGTAACACTACTTGTCAAAGGTGGGCTTTTTTCTATATGTTATCTATTCGGATTGCTTCTATTAACAAATAAAGAGGACAAAACCTTTTTTGTTAGTATTATACATCGTTCAAATAAATCACAGCAATGAGAAACATAAGAATCGGTATTTTTTTCGGAACCATATTGCACCAGAATATGGGCTGTAATGCACTCAACTATAGTTTTATTCAACTTTGCGAAGAGATAGGTAAACAAAAAGATTGGCATTTTCAATACATATTGTATTGGGACATACCTGCGTCTTTCAACAAAAACAATCTGCCTAAAGAATTGAATGGGTATGATATATCTTTCATCAAAGTTCCGGAATCATATCTCAGGCTTTGGCTCAAAGGGATATTGAAGGATAAGATGCATGATTACAATCAGTTTTATCAGTCAGTAAAGAGTTGTGATTTTTTTGTTGATACATGCGGAGGGGACAGCTTTAGCGATATATATGGTTCATATACTTTAAAATATATTGGTAAGAACCATGCTTTGGCAAATAAATTCAAGAAACCCATAATCCTGCTTCCACAGACGATAGGTCCGTTCAACACCGCTAAAGGTGAAAAGAAAGCCCAAAGGATGATGGCTCAGGCCGCTATGTGCTATGTCCGCGATGACATCAGTGAAAAGGTCGCCGCTAAATACACACCTATTAATAAGATATTCAAAACCATAGATATGGCTTTCCATATGTCATATCCGACATGCGGTTCTCAAATATCTTCAGATAAAAAAAGAATAGGAATCAGTCCTTCCGCCCTATTATGGAATGGGGGGTATACAGGAACGAATCAGTTTGGATTAAAATCTGATTACAAATCAGTCATTCGAAAAATCATAGAATGTCTTCGGCAAGAAAACTATCAGGTGGTTCTTCTTGCACATGTTCTCTACGGAACCGCATCCCAGCCTCGGGAAGATGATTATTGGTTATGTAAACAACTCCAATATGAATATCCTGAAACAGAACTGGCACCGTTCTTTTATACGCCAATAGAAGCAAAAAGTTTCATATCTTCTCTTGACGGTCTCATGAGTAGCCGTATGCATTGTTGTATAGGAGCTTATTCTTCTGGTGTTCCTGTGTTTACTCTTGGGTATAGTCGTAAGTTCAACGGACTTTTTATTGATACTTTGAAATATCCATATGGTTCGGATTTGAGGGGTGACGAACTAAAAACAGTTATTCAAAAGTTATATGATTTTTTGTCTAATTTATCTGAAATTAAGGAAGAAATGCCTCTAAGATTAAAAAGAATAAAGGATGAACGCGAAAGATTCGTTCAGTCATTAACTCAAACTTTCAGCAGATGCATCATCAAGTAGAAAAGATATGCAGATATAAAGCTTGTTTAGGGTGTGGTCTATGCGTTGATGAAAAGTCAAAGCAAAAAATGGAGCTTTATACAGACGGGTATTATCATCCTTCCGAGAAAGCTTTGATTGATCCTGATTTCAAGAAATTTTGTCCAGGGTTTGGTATATACCAAAAACATAAGAAAAAAACGGAACAGGAAATATTATACGGTCCAATTGTTTCACCAGTGGTTTGTGGTCATGCCACCAATAAGACGATAAACTATCAAGCTTCTTCGGGAGGTATCATAACTGCGCTGTGTATTCATTTGCTAAAAAATAGCCTTGTAGATGGCATTTTACAAGTCCGTCAGTCACACAAAGATCCAACACGGACAGAACCCCATCTGTCTTCGACTATAGAAGATGTATTGGAATGTATGGGATCACGTTATGCTCCCTGCAGTCTTTTTGAACATTTGCGTGAATATCTTTCAACAGGAAAGAGGCTGGCCGTAGTTGGGAAACCTTGCGATATTGCCGCCTTAAAACAATACATGGCTGTTTATCCTGAGAAGACATGCAACATCCTATATACATTTTCAATGATGTGCATGGGGCTACCATCGCATAAGGCAACATTGGAAATGACAGAATATCTCGGTGTAGATCCTCAAACCATAAGAAATATACGATACAGAGGATTTGGCTGGCCCGGCAAAGCCGTTGTTGAAAGTCAAGACGGAACAAAAAAGGAATGTACATACATTCAATCATGGGGAGCAATTTTAGGTAGAGATACATTGTTCAGATGTAAATTATGCCCAAATGGTTTCGGGGAATTTGCCGATATTTCCTGTGGAGATGCGTGGTACTGCAAAAATGGCAATCCATCATTCAATAACGATGAAGCCGGACGCAGCTTTATCTTTATAAGGTCTGACAAAGGTAAGGAGCTGGTGGAACAAGCGATAGCAGACGGTGCAATTGTTGTAGAACCGTATGACATGAAAGAGATGCCTTTCATCCAAAAGTCGCAGTATCAACGTAAGGTCAATATTCCTATCAGATATGTTTTATACAAGATTTTAGTTAATCCGCAATTTCGTCTAAAAGGCTTTAGGCTTATCCACCTTTGCAAAATTGCAGGGGTAAGGTCATTAATTAAAGATGGAAGAGGCTTCATTGGACGATGGTGGCGCGGTTATAAGGGACATAAAAAATGTTGAATGCCATTATTTAGAGAATTATTGTTCTAATACCATATAAGGAATTCAAATGTGGAGCGTGTCTGTTTTCTGTCCATGACAATGATTATCAGTATATAAATAATGGTTGTGTGTTTTCATGGTTATTAGCTTTATTCTGGCAGTTGGTATAAGTCTTTCGTAGTTCGTCGCATCTATTGTAAACTTAAACTTTATAATCTGTGGATAAAAATAATCCTTTATTTTCAATTCTTCTTATTACATACAACCAGGAAAAGTATGTAAAAGAGGCTTTTGATGCCTGTATAAAACAAACATACAAAAATTACGAAATTGTTATCTGTGATGATAATTCGACCGACAATACATTCTCGGTTCTAAGTATTCTTGTGAAAAACTACAAGGATACAGGAGGAGAGATTCCGATAATACTCCATAAGAGCAAGCAGAATAAAGGTATCGGTGGCAACTTTCAGCAGGCAGCACAACTAAGTCATGGCGACTGGCTTGTCATGGCAGCAGGTGACGATGTTTCGCTTCCTCAACGGTTGGAGACATTACATCAAGCTATTCAGAATAATCCGGATGCTTATGGTATCAATACAGCCAGATATTTTGTAGATGAACATTTGGAAAATCCCAAATATATCTTTCAGCGGGACTATCTTTTAGGGGCAGACTCAGCTTGGCATCGCAGCTTGTTCTCGGACTTTATCCCACTCGATCAAAGGGTGATGAGTGAAGACCATATTCTTAATCTTCGTGCAATGTTGAAGGGTAAGATGATCCAAGTCAATACTCCCACTATCCTGTATCGTATTTCTTCACACAACTATAGTATGCCAAAATCATCAAACATACTTGAAGCAAAGAAAGCCGAATTGAAAAAAATGTCATATCATAGGAATTTGTTATTGTTCCGTTTAGCGGATTTGGAATCTTGGACGATTTCCCATAAAGAACCTTTGATGCCACAGATTAAGCAGAAAACTGTTGCCGAACTGGAGGATATAGACGACAGGATACAATCGTATTCATTGTATATAAAAACTATACAATCAACAATCTTCAACAAGATAAAATACCTGTTTACGCCAACAACAGTCTGGCTACATAACTCATTTATATACCGTTTCTATAATCTTATAAAAATGTTAGGATTGCTCAATGAGAAGTCAAAAAGGCAAGTAAAGCCACAAGAAATAGAAACAAAACAAGACGACAGGATTGAGGTTATCACATTATCGGACTTCATAGACGAAAGGCGAAATTTATTTTAGCAGATTAAAAAGAAGAACATAAATATTGTCAACAAGATATATGATGTATAATTCGGCCTTTTCAACTGTCGCCGTGCTCTTTTTGGGCTGTACGGCTGCTGCCGTCTGGGGTTGAAATTTACCATAAAACATATTCTGAAGACAATAGGCCTGACGAAATGATAGCACAACAGCGTGACAATGTTTTCGATATCATGAAAGGCTTGGCCATCATCTCGGTGGTAGCAGGCCATTGCGGTGTGTCTGTTGTAGAGGGGTTTGTCAACCAATACCACCTTGCGACATTCTATTTCGTGGCGGGTTATTTTTTCAGTCCCCGCTACGTTGATGACACGAAATCTTTTGTAGTGAAACGGATAAAACGGCTCTACCTTCCTTTTGTGTGTTACGGACTAGCGTTTCTACTGCTCCACAACGTGTTCTGTTCGATGGGGCTTTATCGCACCGATGCTGTTTATTCTACTGGGGATTTCTTCCGCAACGGGCTACGTCTACTCTTTCAACTGGCATCGTTCGAGTCGTTTATGGGTGCCATGTGGTTTGCGTCCTCACTGCTGACGGTGTCTGTTGTCTACGTTGCGGTGCGGAAAATCAGCAGACCGCATGGGGGGGGGTAATTTTATGCACCATTATAGGTTTTCTATGCATAGAACTGCATGTCAAGAATCCTCTTTGCATATGGAATGCAATGATCGTTGTGATGATTTACCATTTGGGTGCGATTTTTAAGAAATGCCAACTTCTGCAACGTTACGTTAACTCGGGTGTAACGCTCATTTGCGTAGCGCTCACTGTTGGCTTCTATATGTCAGGTGGTATTGTGCGCCTGCAGCCGTCGGAGATGATTTCGAACAACCCGCTGCTCTTTTTTGTCGTCCCTATTATAGGAGTTACTATGGTATACGGTGTGTCGAAGTGGATTAGCCGGACGCGGATTGCCAACACCATCGCCCTGTGCGGCGATTGCTCGTTCGAGATAATGGCACTCCACTTTATCAGTTTCAAGCTCGTGGCCGTAGCCCACGTCTTCATTGAAGGGGGCGGATTTGCCCATCTTTCCGATTTCCCTGTTTACGGTGAGAATCTGGCTTGGTGGACACCACTGTATGTGCTTGTAGGGTGCGCCGTACCGATAGCGGCAAGCTACCTCATAAAGAACGTAAAATCATCATTTCATTGGACATGATAGGTATCGTAATCGTATCGTATAAGAATCAGGAGGGCACTGTGGCGTTTATCAACGAGCAGTTGCCGAAGATCGGCGTTCCGTGGAAAGCCGTCGTTGTCGAAAACAGCCCGGACGAGAGTGTGGGGAAAGCGATAGCGGAAAGGTGCGGCGGAGTCCTGCTCCGGCATCCCGATGAGGCGATTGAGAAGCAGAGCCGGGTATATGTCGTTTCGACCCTGGAGAATCTCGGTTTTGCGCAAGGCAACAATCTTGGAGCGGATATACTCGCCCGTAATTTTGCTGTAGACTATCTGCTGTTCAGTAACGACGACATCATCATCAGCGACAGCCGGGTGATGGAAAAAATGCTCCTGCAGTTTGACAGGTGGCAGGATGTGGCGATTGTGGGGCCTCGCATTATCGGCAAGGACAACCGCGACCAATCGCCGCACTACCGTATTATTACCCCATTACGACAGATCGGCTGGAAATTGTTCCGTCGGTTTCGGCGGAACAGGGAAGCAGCACGCCCGGCAATTGAGCCGCCGCAGTCGAGCTATTGCTATTGGGTGTCCGGCTGCTTCTTTCTGGTCAGGCAGTCTGATTTCAGTGCTGTCGGCGGCTTCGACCCGCGTACATTCCTGTATTCCGAAGAGGTGATATTGTCAGAGCGCATGAAACGCATCGGCAAACGCTCCTATTTCATGGCCGACACTAGCGTTGTGCATCTGGGAGGCTGTTCCACCCAACAGGTGACCAACCGGACGCTCCACCGCTATCTGAAGCAGAGCAACTGCATCTACTACCGTAATTACTTGCACAGTAACCCGGTCATAGTGTGGCTTTACAAGGTGATTTGTTAATGAAATTTCAACACATAAATATAGATTATGGAACTGAAAAATGTGGTGGTAAGGGGTGTTTTCGCAAAAATAATCAAGTATATCGAAGCATGAAAGATTTGACAGTCATTATACCGGTTTACAACGCTGCATTGCTGATTGACCGATGTCTGGATTCCATCTTCTCGCAACGGGGGGAGTATCAGATTGAGGTGATTTGCGTAGACGACGGCAGTACCGACGATTCCGTTGAGCGGATACGACGGCGTCAGGAGACGTCCATCCGTTTGATAACCCAGCAGAACAGCGGTCCGGCCAGTGCCCGCAATAAAGGTATTTTGGTCGCCGAAGGGCGCTGCATCGCGTTTCTTGATGCCGACGACTATTGGATGTCGGATTTTGTGGAACGGACGTTGGGATTCCTCCACGCACATCGGGAATGCATTGCAGTGAGTGTAGGCCAGCGGCACATTACCATGAGCGGGGAATCTGTCAAGCCCGACGCCATCGAGAACTTTGACGGATCGATGGTGCTCAGCAACTTTTTTGAGTTTTGGGCGAAGTACAACCACATCTGTACGGGCAGCATCGTTATCCGCACGGAAGTAGCCCGCAGGGCGGGTGGACAGCGTGAAGACCTGCGAATATGCGAGGATTTGGAGTATTGGGCACTGCTTGCCACATACGGCACAATGGGGTTTATTCCGGAGGTGCTGTTTGTAAGTGACGGGCTGAAAGTGACCCAAAAAATAGGTTGGGTGGAGAAGAACAAAAAAAGATGGGCATCGGCGCCTACAGTGGAGAGCTGGGAAAAAAGGATAGCGGTCCGAGGTGCGGCTTTGTCGCCTCATTATGTCAAGGCACGCGGGAAAATAGCGCGAAACCTGTGCTATTCCATGATGCTGTCAAAACGCACGGATCTGGCATTCAGTCAGATCAGAAAGTATCAGAATGATTTTCCCAAGGGATTAATGACAACAATTCTCAAAATGGGCGCCACCAACCGGATTATGTGGAAGATAGTGTCGGGATGGCTCATATACCGCGAATATCACAGATAAAGACAACGCAATGCTATTCAACAGTTTTAATTTCGTATTTTTCTTTCTTACAGTAGGGAGCGTCACCCTGCTGTTGAATCGTGCACATAAATTGCAGGCGCGCAATGCGTTTTTGCTTTTGTCGAGCTATATATTCTACGGCTCGTTCAACATTTGTTCACTTTCAAATCACGATCTAATTTTCACAATCAACAAATTGCAGAGCGAACTTTAAATATGATCAGTCGGCAAAAGATACAGTCCTTATATAAGTTGGCAGCAATGGGCGGAGGCTGCGGACTCCTGCTGCTTGTCAGGCCGTTGTTATATTCGATTTTTGCGCGACGGCGCGATTTGAATGCTTATGCGTCAGTCGACGCCTCGGCCGTCGTATTCATAGTCTATGCCGTCATTTGCTTTTTTCTTGCCGCAAGGGAATTGAACCGTAAAGAAAAAACATTTGGCCGCGACCTGTTCATTCACACTCCTCTCTTGTGGTTATCATTATATACCGTTCTGGGAATGGTAAGCATGATCTGGAGCATCAACCTGCAATTGACAGGGTTCCGGGCGTTTGAATGTATGAGCATGACGATGCTTATGGTGGCTGTTGTCCAGAACCTCTTTTATCATGGCGGCTGCAAGACGGTTATCCAGTGGACAATGCTGTATGTCACTGTAGACATAATATTCTCGATAACGCGCGCCTTGTCATACACAACGAATGTCATGATGCTGCTGCAGACCTCACAGATGATGGCCACGACTTTCTTTTACATGGCATTGTATCAAAGCCGGAAGAGATGGTGGAACTATCTGATTCTCGCCATGTCTGTTTTCTCCATGTCAACTGTGGCCTACATAGGTATGTCCATAGGGAGCATCAGCACATTTTTTGGGCAAAAGAAATACAGAGTGGCGGTGGTTCTTGTCTTCCTGATATTGGGGACTGTCATCGCGGTGATAGGTCCCTACAAATTTATCAAAGACACCGTGTTTTTCGACAAGCAGTCCATCTCCATCCATGAAACCACAGGACGCGACAAGATCATGAAGGTGGTATTAGAGGCATTAGAAGAACGTCCAAGTGACGGATATGGCTTCTTTTCTGGCGAACCCTATCTACTGCGCAGCAAAAACCTCGTGGCAATCAATGGGCACAATTCGCTGTTTAGCGCCGCCATCGGCCTTGGCGTGCCAGGCATCGTGCTGATGGCCTTATTCTTTTTGACAATGATGAAAACCGTGTTCAGCCGCCACATACCGCCGGAATACCGTGCATCCCTCATCGGGTGTTTCTGCGTGTCGTTTCTCCAGAGTATGGGAAATCCCGGTATCGGCTCGCGCGTGTTCGGAGGGTGGATGCCGACCATGTTCGCAACGGTTCTGATATGCGGTTTCTATGTTTATGGGAAATATTATGATGAAATAAGCGAGACCAATGATGAAGAATAAAAAAGTTTTATGGGTTAATCCGTCTTTTCTTGATTATAGAATACCGCTATACAAGGAACTTAATTCGATTTGCAACGGACGTTTTTACTTGATCTATAGTAGACAGCGGATACCCGCACGCTGTGATGAGGCCATCAAAAAAACGTTGGGCGACAACGTAGTAAGCGTTACCGAGAACAGGCTGTTTCTAAAAAGAAGAACGGACTTTGCAAACTCCGGCATTTCGCTGACCCGGCCCCACGGCCTGTACCGGGCGATAAAAGAGGTGAATCCCGACATCATTATCACGGAAGGTTATTTTCAGTTCTCACCTTGGTCAATACTCTATGCGACAATCCACAGGATTCCTGTTATCATAGCTTATGAGCGTACAAAGCACACGGAACGGAACTGTCCGCTCTGGAGACGGCTATACCGCCGGTTCATAAATATATTCACCAATGGTTACATTGCAAATGGTCAGCTAACGAAAGAGTATCTGATATCGCAAGGAGTGAAGGAGAAGAACATCTTTACCGGTGGAATGTGCGCCGATAGCGAAGGTCTTGCCCGGCAGGTCGCAAGCCTTTCCGAAGATGATCTTTTGGCGTTCCGTAAGCAAATCCTCGGCGTGAATCCCAGCGGGGTATCATACGTCCTTGTAGGCCGTATGATACCTCTCAAAGGAGTGTTTCACCTTCTTGGGGGTTTTTTAGAGCACCTGAAAACACACTCCGACGACCGTATCGTACTAGTGGGTGATGGTCCGGAACTGCCAGATTTAAAAGAGAAATATGGCAATAATCCGGCAGTTGTATTTGTGGGAGGTATTGACTATTCTCAAATATACAAGTATTATGCAGCATGCGATGTCTTTGTAATCGCCACACTTGAAGACAACTGGAGCTTGGTAGTTCCCGAAGCGATGGCATGTGGTCTCCCTGTTGCCTGTTCTATCTATAACGGGTGTCATCCCGAGCTTGTGCACAAAGACGAAAACGGTATTACATTCGATCCGCTCAACCAGAAGAGCATTGTGGAAGCCCTTGATTATTTCCATCATGTCGACTTAAAGCGTTTCGGGCAGCGCTCACGGGAAATAGAGCATGATTTCAATCCCGAGAACACCGCCAAAAATGTGATGAAAGCAGTAGACTATTATTTAAGGCAAGACGCAAAAACGACAGACAATGCAGACAGACAGTAAACTGAAAGTACTATTCTACAAGCTGATGCTCCTCTTGCCGGACAAGTGGTACATCATGCTGAAATTCTACAAGAATTTCAGCCGTTTCCCGAATCTCAAGTATCCCGTCACATTCAGTGAAAAAATTCAGTGGCTGAAACTTCACGACCGCAATCCGCTATATACGACCATGGTGGACAAGTATGAAGCAAAGAAATATGTGGCCGGCATCATCGGGGAGGAATACATTATTCCCACTCTCGGAGTATGGGACAAGGCGGAGGAGATCGACTTCGATGCTTTGCCCGACCAATTTGTGCTGAAAGCTACCCATGACAGTGGCCGCGTCATCATTTGCAGGGACAAGTCGGCACTGGACCGCAACCGTGCCGTCGAGGAGATGCGTCAATCGCTGAAACGCGACTTCTACTCCGTGACGCGTGAATGGCCTTACAAGAACGTTCCTCGACGGATCATTGCAGAGCAGCTCTTGGTCGATGAAACCGGGACAGAGGACATAAAGGATTACAAGCTGTTTTGCTTTGATGGAAATGTCAAGTTCCTCAAAGTCGATTTCAACAGATTCGTACAGCATCGGGCCAACTATTTCGATAGAGACTGGAACTTGTTGGGTTTTGGAGAAAAGGCTTGTCCGCCTGATCCAACGGTAATAATGCAAAGACCCGATGGACTGGCGGAAATGATCGGATTGGCGGAGGAACTTTCAAAGTCTTTGCGGTTTGCGAGAACTGATTTCTACTATCTCAACAATCATATCTATTTCGGTGAGATTACATTTTATCCTAGTTCGGGTTTTGTTCCGTTTATTCCCGAGGGCTGGGATGAACGTCTGGGTAAGTTAATAAGACTCAATTGAAACAGATATTTAATTTATTTCCAATTACATATACTAATTTTCAAAATCCTTCAACCAGATTTGTCGGACTACAAGTTCTTCTGTTTTGATGGGAACCCTGTTTATTATCAAGTGATTCGCGACCGACGCAGCACAAAAACAATCGACTTTATGACGTGAATTGGGAGCATCAGGAGTTCTGCGGCCTTAATCCCATGCTTGCCCAGCCATATTGGAAACGATACTCCAAATATGCAGAAGGCCTATTTCCGAAAAGTCATTTTCTACCTCATGAGCGGGATGGGCATGTTTACCCCCAATAAGTGGAACTCGGTTTTAGAAGAATTAATACACCTCCCTAAAGAAGAATCGTAATAGCAGCAAACAACATAAATATTGCCTTTATAGTTTACAATATTACTTGAAATGAAAATTCTTTATATTCATAATGACTATGCCAAGCCGAGCGGCGAAGAGCATGCCTCCGGAGAACTAATCCAATTACTGAAAGAGCATGGACATGTGGTGGAAAAATACTCGCGCAGTTCTGCGGAAATCGCTGACAGTGCTTTTGGAAAAATAAAATCATTTTTCACAGGCATATGGAATCCGCTTGAGGCTAAGCGTCTCCGAATTTATTTGAAGCGCTTCAAACCGGATGTAGCCATTGTCCAAAATCTATATCCGCTATTGTCGCCGAGTATATTCAAGCCACTTAAAGATATCCACGTGCCGGTCGTGATGCGCTGCCCCAATTACCGGCTGTTTTGTCCGGGAGGCTTGTGTCTGGATAATGACGGACACATCTGTGAGAAATGCTTCGGAAGAGGAAAGGAATGGTGGTGTATCCGGAAAAATTGCGAGAAGAGTCTTTTCAAGAGTGTGGGCTATGCTGCGAGAAATGCTGTGGCAAGAAAAAGTAAAGCCATTTTAGACGGTGTGGATGTATTTATCGTGCAATCCGCATTCCAGAAAGAGAAGTTTATTTTACAAGGCATACAGGGTGAACGCATCGGAATATTACCCGGTATAGCTCCGGTGATTACTGAAGGCGAAGAGAAGGTTCAGATAGGCAATTGGTTTACATTCGTGGGTAGAGTAAGTGAGGAAAAAGGCATTTATGAATTTATAGAAGCCGCCAAACATCTCCCGCATCTCACCTTCAAGGTAGCGGGAAACTTGGACGGGAATTTCAAAAAGCCTACCGATATGCCGACGAATGTAGAGTTTACCGGTTTCCTGAAGGGACGTGAACTGGATGACTTGTACCGTAAATCAAGGGCTATTGTAGTGCCGAGCAAATGGTATGAGGGGTTTCCCAACGTCATAGTCAGGGGAATGCTCCTGAAAAGACCCGTCATTACGTCCGACATCGGTGCCATGCAGAGCATCATCGACAACGGAGTGAACGGCATAACTGTTTCTCCCGGAGACACAAGGGCATTGAAAAAAGCTATTGAGGAGTTGTCAAAAGATGAAAATAAGTCTATCGAATATGGATTAAAGGGATATGAAAAGGCAAGTAGTTTATATTCTCGTGAACAGATTTATTTGTCGTTACAATCCATAATAAACCAAGCAGTCAAAATTAGATGATTAAGTCGAGAATCCGGCAATTCAGGACTGCTAATTGAACAAAGTTTCAAAAAATTAAAAGAACAATACAGTTCAGAAGTAATTTATCATCACTGGCAACAGTTGTTTGATGGACTTTTAGTTTGAAGATAAATTACACTCATTCCTATCATTTAACATCGCAATATCTCAATCGGTATTGCTCTTATCTTTTTTATTTTTATATGACGACATATTTTAATATTCGTTACGAATTCGATCAAGAATCCGTTCATAATCGCATTGCCAGGCAATTGCAAACAGGAATAGCGGATTATGTCTGTGTCGCAGATGGTGTAATCTTAAATGAAGCAAACCGAAAGCCTGATTATTTAGAAGTTGTTAACGGGGGTATATTCTCCATTTGTGACAGTAGCTATGTGCCTCTATATATCCGTTGGATATATGGCAAGCAATACAAACAGTATTGCGGCAGTCAGATCTTCATGGATATTATCCGTTCCCGGAAATATCGAATGATTTTTATGGGGACATCGCAGGCTACGTTGAGCGGCTTGCGGAATAATCTTTTGAAAGAAAACCCTGACGTCGATGATATGCAATTTGTCGAATTGCCATACAAGGCTGTCGATGATTTCGATTATGAAAATATTGCCCGGATGATAGAGAAAGATGGTGCGGATATCATTTGGGTAGCTCTCGGTGCACCGAAGCAGGAAATATTCATGAGTAAACTGAAACCGCATCTCAAACGCGGCGTGATGATCGCTGTTGGCGCAGCCTTCAAATTCTATAGCGGAACAGATGAAAGACGTGCTCCACAATGGATGGTAAAGTCTCACATGGAGTTTCTGTTCAGAATAGGGTGTGATCCCAAGAAACAATTGAAACGCTGTGGTTGGATTGTGGCTACACTTCCCGGATTACTTTATAAGGAATGGAAAAGAAAACGAAACAACAAATAAATATGTAATCATGAGTTTTATTAAAACTGCATTAATCACAGGTATTACAGGACAAGACGGTTCATTTTTGGCCGAATTCCTTTTGGAGAAAGACTACGACGTGCATGGCGTCATCCGCCGCTCGTCGGTCGATTTCCGTGAACGCATCGCCCATTTGGAAGGGCACCCTCATTTCCACCTCCATTACGCCGACCTTGGCGATTCGATGAGTATCCTGCAAGTGGTGAAGAAAGTGAAACCGAATGAGATATACAATCTGGCGGCACAGAGCCATGTGCAGGTGTCGTTCGATTCGCCGGAGTTCACGGCGGACGTAGATGCTACGGGCGTACTCCGCATTCTGGAAGCCGTGCGCCAGTGCGACCTGACCGATACCTGCCGCATCTATCAGGCATCGACCAGTGAGCTTTATGGCAAGGTAGAGGAGGTGCCGCAGAGTGAAACCACGCCTTTCCATCCGTACAGCCCGTATGCCGTGGCTAAACTTTATGGATACTGGATCGTGAAGGAATACCGCAAAGCCTACAATATGTTCTGCTGCTCGGGCATCCTGTTCAATCACGAGTCGGAACGACGCGGAGAAACTTTCGTTACCCGCAAGATCACCCTCGCCGCTGCCCGTATAGCACAAGGCAAGCAGGACAAACTCCTGCTGGGCAACCTTTCGTCGCTGCGCGACTGGGGCTATGCCAAGGATTATGTGGAGTGCATGTGGCTGATATTGCAGAACGACAAGCCGGAGGATTTCGTGATTGCTACGGGTGAACAACATTCCGTGCGCGAGTTCTGCCAATTGGCATTCCGCTATGCAGGTATCGAACTGCATTTCGAAGGCGAGGGAGAAAACGAGAAAGGTATCGATGTAAAGACGGGCAAGGTGCTGGTGGAAGTGTCGCCAGATTTCTACCGTCCGACCGATGTAGTAAATCTGTGGGGAAATCCGGACAAAGCGAAACGAGAATTGGGTTGGAATCCGCAGAAGACCACTTTCGAGCAATTGGTCAAGTTGATGGTGGATGCCGATATGGCGAAGGTGACCATGGAACGAGCAGAAGAGCATGTACGCACTAACTTAGCCGAATATTTGGAGAAAGGGATCGTGAAATGATGGAGAAAGATGCGAAAATTTATGTGGCCGGTCACCGGGGCATGGTGGGTTCGGCCATCGTGCGTGAACTGCAACGGCAGGGATATACGAACCTGCTTACCCGTACCCACCACGAACTCGACCTCACGCGGCAAGCGGACGTAGAACGATTCTTTACCGAAGAGCGTCCGGAGTATGTGTTTCTGGCCGCCGCCAAAGTGGGCGGTATCGTGGCGAACCAGTCTGCGCTGGCCGACTTCATGTATGAGAACATGATTCTGGAAATGAACGTGATTCATTCCGCTTGGAAGAACGGTTGCAGGAAACTGGAATTTCTGGGCTCGTCGTGCATATACCCGCGCATGGCTACGCAGCCGATGAAGGAAAGCTACCTGCTAACCTCGGAGTTGGAAAAGACTAACGAGGCGTATGCTTTGGCAAAAATTTCCGGGTTGAAGTATTGCGAATATCTGAATCGTCAGTACGGCACAGACTATATCAGCGTCATGCCGACCAACCTCTACGGTCCCAATGACAACTACCATCCGGAACACTCGCACGTACTCCCTGCTCTGATTCGCCGTTTCCACGAGGCGAAGGAACAAAACATGCCTTTCGTTACTTGCTGGGGCGACGGCAGTCCTTTGAGAGAATTTCTTTATGTGGACGACCTCGCCAACCTGTGTGTGTTTCTGATGAACAGCTACAGCGGTAACGAGACTGTGAATGCCGGAACAGGAAAGGAACTGACCATAAAGGCATTGACAGAACTAGTAGCGAAAATCATCGGATACGAGGGTGAAATCAAGTGGGACACCACGAAACCCAACGGTACGCCTCGCAAATTGCTTGACGTGTCGAAAGCGACTTCGCTCGGATGGACTTACAAGACGGAGTTGGAGGAAGGCATACGCCTTTCCTATGAGGATTTCCTGAATAATCCGATGAGAGCAGAACGATAATATACTCAATAATAATATGGTGATAATAGCGGCAGGGAATACACCTCTTCTCATTCCAAACAGAGAAGTGAAGATTGCTTACGTCAATGGTACTGCAATTTGCGGAAGACGAAGTTGCTGAAAAACGCAGTCGGTAGCTGTCGTACCTTTTGCCGGGAGTGGAAAGACCTTGGTACATGGAACACGCTGACTGATGAACTATCGGAACACACCATGGGCAACGTTATCATGGATGAAGAATCCGAGAATACACACGTCATCAACGAACTCAAACTGCCAATCATGTGTATCGGCGCACAGAATCTGGTCATTGTGGCACCACAAATGACGGAATCCAAATTTCGGACAAGAATAAAAGCGAGAATACCAAGACCTACGCCGACCATCTGCAACATCGGCCGATGTTTGAGGAACATCGCTGGGGTGAATACAAAGTTATTGATATCGCCGAGTTCTCCGGTAGTTACAAATCCCTTACCAAGCAACTAACTGAAAATCAAATCCGGTAAAGGTATTAGCTATCAGGTACACCGCCATCGCAATGAAGTCTGGACGTTTATCGATGGCGAGGGAAAACTGGTACTCGATGATATCAGGTCGGTTATCAATAGAGGCAATATGGTTACGATCAAGAAAGGACTTAAACATGCAGTCAGGACTATCTCCGACTTGACGTTCATCGAGATACAGGCCGGAGATTTGCTTGTCGAAGAAGATATCGAACAGTTCGATTGGAAATGGTAACTATGTGTTTTATAATTGTTTGTATCAGTAATAATCAACGCTCTAAAAACAGCAAAGATTAAATAACTAATCAATAGAAAATGAAACCTTATAAAATTTTGATTACGGGGAGCTTTTGTTCCGGGAAAAGTACCTTAGTGAATGCGTTAGCATCACATTTAGAAAATGTATATGTAATACCTGAAGTAACACGTGAAGTTCTTGCCCTTTACGGTAAAGTTGATTGGAGTCTCCCGGAATTACGGGATTATATATTGATTAAACAACTGATTGAAGAAGAGAAAGCGATGAAATCAAATGCAAAATATATAATTGTAGATTCCGGGATAGTGAGTTTTTTAGCACATGATAGGGTTTTACTACCCGGTGATAATCATCGTCAGGATATGTTGGCATATTTTCATCATACCCCCTATGACTTGGTTTTTGTTTGCGATCACAATGAAGTTGCTATTGATGATGATGGTGAACGATATACAAATGAGAAATTGCAAGATGAAATATACAAAAGAATACTATCAATACTTTCTGCCGCAAAATCGAAATATATAATGCTTAAAGGAAGTGTTTTAGAGCGAGTAAAAAAAGTTGTTGAATATGCGGATATCAAGAGAGAAAATAGTTGAAAGTATTATATTAACTCTTATAACAACTTTTGTTCTAAGTGTTTTCAATATAATAATGAAATGTATTAATACCTGTCTCTTATACACATCTGACGCTGCCGACGACTTAATAGGT
>ENA-OZLG01000156-OZLG01000156.1-human-gut-metagenome-genome-assembly--contig:-NODE-156-length-18967-cov-10.424651_pt1 | contig 18967 bp, 10 predicted proteins | sample MGYA00244838_ERZ653788 | MGnify/ENA primary metagenome ERZ653788 (study PRJEB26926, sample SAMN06164843) | human gut metagenome | biome: ENVO:00009003; feature: ENVO:2100002; material: ENVO:00002003...
CGTGGGCTCGGAGATGTGTATAAGAGACAGAATCTATATATTCAAGGAGTTGTTCTTTCTCCTGGTTGGTCATATTCTTCACAATCAGCTTTTCCTTCTTCAATTGTTCCAAGAGATAAACGCCATTTACACATACATTTTCACTTATTTTTTTATTCTCACTCTCCAATAGCAAAATCTTTTGGTTCAATTTAGCAATCTTCTCTCTATTTGTTTCTGCCATCTCACCTGCCCTTTGTTTCAACACATCAAGTTCATAAACATATCGTTTAATCATGCACTCATTTTCTTCTATTATTTGCATATTCTTCCGGAACAGTCCTTCATATCTCTTTCTCAAAAGAAAATACAAAACAATGCATAGCAGTATAATAAACAAGACTACTGCTATCCAAAAATAAAGCTGTATTTGCTTTTCACGTTCAACCTGTTGCTTTTCTAAAAGAAGTTTTCCTCTTTCATATTTACGTTGCAAAGTCAAAATTTGAGATGTTTGTTTAGCATCCCGTTCAATGACTAACAACGAATCAGACTTTTCTTTGAAATAGAGAGCCATTGCATACTTTTTCTGTTTCTTTTCCAACAGATACAAATAGTGATATGCACCCGCCAGAGTACGAGGATTTTCAGAATTCAAAGCTAAAGCGAAACATCTTCCAGCCTCATCCAACTTATTTAGATTCAAATAAATATTCCCCAATGACATTGAACAGTGATGCATAGAATGCCTATCTTGTTCAGTCTCTACCGCAGTTTTCAACAGGGCTATTGCATCTCCCAAATCCCCTTCATTTCTTTTGGCAATCCCTTTTACTTGTAATAAAGAAGGGATTACCCGTTCAAAACTGATACATCCTTTCTTTTTCTCACACAAGGACAAAGCACGATTAATGTAATTATAAACACTGTCATATTTCTGTTCTACATAATAAATACGAGCAATATCCCGATAAACATATATAACTCCTAAAGTATCAACAGCCTTTTGAAAACAATACGCTGAACTTTGATAATTGTCGAGAGCATCTTTATATAGCTTTCTGTCCGTATTCAAAACACCGATATATTCATGTACAAATCCCTGCAACTTATATTCTTCCGTCTTCTCCAATTTAGCCAAAGCGCTCAAATAAGCTTGTATAGCCAATGTATCATTATCTTGCAAAGCTGCCACTTTACCATAATAAAACAATGCCTTTCCTGCTTTTACACCATCATCCTTATAATAATCTACCGCAATTTTTATCAACGAATCCGACTGCAAACTATCCAGATAGTTTTTATCACGTGCTTGCGTTAGCAGCAATGCATAGTCCGCCCGCTACTTCCCACGAAGCTCCTCCGGATGAGGAATTTGCTCCAACAGCAGCAATGCACTGTCAGGATATACATCCATATACCTCTCTACCTTATCAAAAACATTGGATACGTTCTTCTCTACGCAAGAACCTAACAGTACACAAACGGACAAAAGCCCAAGATATAACAGTTTTTTCATATGAACATGTTCTTTACCAGATTATCATTGCGTATACACAGAATCCTTTTGGAGATAAATATTCACACCAGCCAACGGCAATCCTTTTTCCCCATCAGTCACAATGCCATTTGTCTGCGCATTAGAAACAACTGCACAGCAGAATGTTATGAACAGTACTATACATCGCTTCATAATCCATGTATATATAATTAAACTTTGGATGAGAATAAGCTTTTTTACGGCCTCTCCCTTCAAAGATACAAAAAACCGCTTCAACAATGTACAAAAACAAGATAAATGTGACAAACAAAACAAATAGCTCAGAGCTTGTTTCCCCTTACATAGGCTTCCTTTCCATTTTCTGTACGGAGTTATCAGCGCCTATCGGCCGTGATGCGCTCTGCCAACGGCCGTCAACCACTCGACTAACGACCGTCAACAAGGTGCTTCATAACCGTTGAACACCTATTATACTCATAGTTTCCCCATACTGTGCACCTATCTTATTCCTATTATGAGCCCAGCTGCAGTCTATCGGTAAACGGTCTTTTACGAAGTTAATACCGTGTTTACACGAAACGCATATCGTGTAAACAAGATATTTGCAAAATGCTGTACATTCTATTAATACACTAACAAACAAGATATTAACTTACTTTTCGGCGTATTTCCGCTGTGGAAGCAAAAGTTGCTTCCACCTTTTTGAGTTGCTTCCACAGCACTTGTAATGCCGATGAATAAAGGGATGCAGGAAGTAGGTGGAAGTGTGGAAGCAGAAATGATAAAACTAAGCAGAGATAATTTTCCCTTAAAAGCAATAAAACTCCAGAATCTGCTGGAGCAAAGCATCCTGCTTTCCCAGACCTTTTTCCAACTCCACACTTTTCAGGTTATAGAGTTGTGCCAGCAAAGCTGACGACTGCTTCTCGCAAAGACGGGAATCATGTACCTGCTCCATCCAGCAGACGGTCTCTCCCCAAACATCTACCGAAAGATGTGACAAGACTTCTGTCGGGGCTCCCCCCTTCTCCACCTTACGGAAGATTTCGACCAAAGCACACAACAAGCTGGACATTATCTGTTTACAACGGGAATGGGAACGGGATTCCCGGTTTCTGAAACGTAGCAGGAAATAGTACCCCAGCCATAAATAAACGGTGGTGACTTCTGCATGGATTTTCTCTATCCTCTTCCAATGCGCAACCAAGGCAGCATCAATTTCTTCCAGAATCGCATCCGTATCATCTTCTATGTAGTATTTCTGCGCAAGACACTCTATCACGCACCCCCATTTCGCCATATCCACACACTCTTGCGTACGCCCCATCCATACATGGGCTTCCTCCAATATCCGGAATGCCTTTTCTCCACATTCTGGAGCATCATAAAACCGATACTGACGAAACAACAGAAGAGACTGACATAATAACTCATCCAAAGAGTACTCCGCACTTTCCATATTTAAAATTCAAGTATCCATTCAGGTAACAAAATCGAGCAAAAGTAATCATTTCCTAAGAAAATCACGCTGTTTCAGCACAAAAACCGGCAGGAAAAAGAAGATACCGATGACGGACATCACCAGTCCGCCAATGGTACCCGCCGCCAATGGAAACCAGAAAGCCTCCTTGTCCTCACCTATCATGAAAGGGATAAATCCCAGAATGGTAGAAACTACCGTGAGGAAAATAGGAACGACCTTCGCATTCCACGCCTTGACGTAGGCACGAAGAGCGGAAAGACGGGGGAAACGACGTCGGATGCTGTTGTACTCGTTCAGGACATAGATGCTGGCATTCACCGTGATGCCGCACAGCAGGACGAACGAGGCAAAACCGCCCTGGTCGAAGTTCAGCCGGAACCAATAGAAAGTAAGAAATACCCCGATATAAGAAACCGGAATCACAAAGATGATGGCAAGCGGCTGCTTCAGGGAGTTGAACAGAACGCTGGTCGTAAAGAAGATGATGGCTATCACCACCAGCAGAAGCAGGTATTGGCGGTTGTCCTTCTCGCCCCATGACCAACTGTTGCTGTCCGACTCGGCTGTATAACCCATCGGCAACAGTTTGTTGAACTCCTCCAGGTCACGTTTCTGTATCTTGTTGCCCATCTCATTGGAGCCGATATATTCGTATTGCAGGCAGAGGCGGTACTGCTGGTTTTCTTTGGCAATCTCCTGCGGCATCTGTCCCTTTTCCACAGTAGTCAGTTCGGAAAGCTTGTAATGCTTGCCGTTTCCTACTCCATAGGGGAAGAACTGCATCGCCCAGATGTCATATTCGGCAGACTGGCGGGAAGAGAGCTTGATTTTCTCCATCCCCTGCTCGGCCGCTACCGAACCAATCTCCAGATTCTTGCCAAAGATGGGGCGCACCGCAGAGAAAAGCACTTGCGCGTCGATGCCCTCTTGCGCCATGCGCTCCTTGTTCAGGTTGAAGTAGAATTCCTGATAGTCATCCTTCCACCAGGAGAACTCCGAATTGATGAGCACTTCCTTGATACGCCGGTGCGTCAGCAGCTTGGCCTTCAGCTTCTCCGCCCACTCATAGAGTTCGTCGTAGTTGTAGCCGTACATCCTGATGCGGTAGGAGCCGGCACTCTCGCGGACGTCATTACTGAACCCCTGGTCCTGCAATCCGTAGATGCCCCAGCTGCCGCCTCCCAGTTCCAGTGCCTTGCTTATCATATTGGCTTTCAGTGTATAGGGAAAACCGCTGTTCCGGGCTTCCTTCTTGAAATAAATCTGCATACTGGCACGCCGGGGGCTGTAGATGGAAGTATGAAACTGCCTGATTTCCTTGAACCGGCTGAGGTAGGTCTCCATACGTTTCATCAAAGTGTTCATCTGCTCGAGGGTGCTGCCATTGGGAAGGTTGGCGTTGGCATAGAGCACCACCTCCTCATTACGGGTGAAGTAACTGCCTTCGTACACCTTCTGTATGAAAAGCCGCAAGCTGCCGCCCAGCGCCTTGTCCACAATGGGTTTCACCGACTCCTTATAGGTATCCGAACCGAATACCTTATTGTAAGCAGCTTCCCATTTTCCCCCTCCTTCCAGTTTGTCGGGCAACAGAAAAACGGGCAGACCGAAACCCAACAGTAACAGCAGGCATACAGCCCAGCGCCAACGGCACAGAAAACGGATGAGAGCAGAATAGCAGCAGGAGAAATAAACGGGGAAACGTCTGAAAATCCGTCCCAACCTTGTTTTGAATGTTTGCGTCAGCCCCGGCAAGACAAGACGCCTCTTCTTCCCCGTAATCCGCCTCACCAGTCCTATCTTCTCAATCATCGACGGAACAAAGAACAACGCCACCATCAAGGAAACAGCCAGATTGATGATCACTACCGCTGCAAAGTCCTGCAGGTTGAGCCGTATCTTCTCGTCAAGGAAGAAAATGATAACAAGCGCACCCATCGTAGTGAGGGTTGCCGCCAACACCGACAGGAAGGCCTTGAGATTACGCCGATGCAGAATGTGGTCGGTCATGACAATGGTGCTGTCTATCACCAGATTCAGCGAGACAGTGATACCCGCCAGCGAATAAAGCTGCATCTCAAGTCCGAAGAGGTAGTAGAAGATAAGTGCCACCGCTATATTTACAGCCAGGCTGGTAACTATCAGAAAAAGATATTTCAACTTACGAGTAATGAGCCATACAAATACAAGCAGGATGAGTACCGTCAAACCGGTACGGAAGTAAATCTTGTCCAGTTCTTCCCGTATGTACTCGGTCGCATCATAGCTGGTATGCACTTCATATCCGACAGGAAGTACCTGCCGAACAGCTTCCATCTCGTCCATCACGGCACGGTTCAGTTGCAACTGGTTGGCAGTTTCTTCCGCAGTAATGGATAGATAGACGGAATTCAGCCCATTGATGCGGTAATAGCTTTGCGGCTCCTCCTCCATACGGACAGCCGACACCAGTTCGTCCAAGCGGAGCAGTTTCCCGTCGGTAGCCGTCACGGTGATGGCAGCAGGATTAAAACCAAGGGAGTTGCTCTCCGGCACCAGTGCCAGGCGTATCCATTCCCGGCTACCGTTACCTGTATCCACATTGTGCGTACCCAGAAATTCCTTCCGGTAATGCCGCTGTACTGCCTCGCTGATGTCCGATAGGGTCACACCCAGCAAGCGCAACTGTTCACTGTCATATTCCAGTCTCCACTCCATGGGCGTGGCACCGCTGAGTTCCACCTTATAGATACCCGGAATATTTGCCAGCCGCGGCTTGATATGCTCCTCGGCATACTGCTGAATCAATATCGGAGTGGAAGGGGCATTCAGTGTGAAGGACATGAAAGGGCGTGAGGCGTTCTCGTCGGGCACTTTCATGTGAATGGTGGGATAGCTGACACCTTCGGGCAATTGGGGCCACGTCTGCCGGATGATGGTGGAAGCTTCGAAGCGGACTGCCTCGACATCGGCATGCTTGTCCAGCTCCACAGTAATGTTGCCGTAGCCGTTGCCCGAAGTGGAGTTCAGCCGCTTCACTCCGCGGATACGCGCCAGCATGGATTCCAGCTTGCTGGTCACTTCCATCTCCACCACCCGCGACGAAGTGCCAGGCATGCTGAAACCCACCGTGAAGCCGGGCAGGCTGCGTGACGGATTCAGCTTGACGGGGAGCAGCGGTATCAACGCCACCCCTACCAAAGCAAGGCAGACAAACGCCACTATGACGGTGAAGGAAGAAACTCGTTTCATCAGTTATTATAATCAAATTTTTCCGACAGCGAAAATCCGCTGGCAAAGTCGTGCAACGTCAGTTTCCGTATCTTGTAATAATTCAGCCAGTAGTCCTGCAAGGCGGAGATGTAATTGCGTTGCGCTTCCTGCTGGCGGTTCAGCGAGAGGGTCAGGCTGTTGATGTCTGCCTTGCCGATAATGAAGCGCTGGCGGGTTTCGTTATACGCCAGGATGGCAAGGTCGAGGGCCTCTTCGGCACTGGCGACGAGGGCTTGCTGGACGTTGAAGTCGCTGACGGTCATGATAACCTCCTCCTCAATGCTGATTTCACTTTGCCTGGCAGAAGTCTTCACCACGTTCAGATTGTTCCTCGCCATGTTGTATTTGCCTTTCCTCACGCCCCAGTCCACCAGTGGAATGGAGACACTGACCGACACCATCTCCTGCTGCATGGGATGCCTGTATGCTTCACCGAATTTCTCCGCCACCTGGTTGAAGCCGACGCTGGCGTTGATGCTGGCGTTGAAGCGCGATTCCTTCTTCGTCTTGTCTACTGTCTGCTCGGCTTCCAGCACTTCCTGACGAAGCCCCAGAAATTCCGGATTGTTGGCTTGAGCGGCCAGCAAAGCCTCATCAACCGGTATGGTCAGCGCCCTCGGACGTCCCGGAAGCGACACCCTGATATCCGTGTTCTTCTCCATATTCAGGAAAGATGCCAACGAAAACATGGCGCGCTTCAAGGCACTGGCGGCATTCTGCAAAGTATTGCGGGCGTTCACCACGTCGAGTTTCAGCGTCAGCAGGTCGGCACGGCTGATGGCGGCTATCTTCAGGCGCTGCATACCGATGCGGTAGAGGGTATCGGTGGAGACGGCATTGTCCTTGGCCAGGTCATATTCCGCCTGCGCCATGGCAAGCGCAAAGAAATAGGTAGTGGCCTGCTCGGATACTCGCTCTGCATTGTAAATATACTCCTTCTTCACCTTTTCGTACTTCAGCGGCTCAATCCTGCGTTCCCAACGGAAAGGATTGTAACCGACCAGACTCTGCGAGTAGCCCAAACGAACCGGAACACTGGTGAACTGGGTATACTTGTTTCCACCGAAGCTCCGCATATAGCCCAGCTCCGTATCCAGATAGAACGTACCGCCCGTCAAGTCGAAATTCTGTCTGACGGCAAGATTGCCGTATGCATAGAAGGATTGCTGGCTGCGATAGATGTCAAGGTCCTGTTCGGAGTCGTAACGCTTGGTGATATCACGGTTGTACTGTGCCGGAGTCATGTTCAGCGTCAGGCTGGGAAGGCGGTTTGCCTTATAGGTGCGGTATTCCCAATAACCGGCCAGATACATGTTCTTGGTGCGGAAGGCTTCCAGCGAACTGTCATTCGCCAGGGCAATGGTCTGCTGCAAATCGAGCGTTATCCGCTGTTGGGCAAAAGCGGAAAAGGCTCCCAGACTGAACAAAAGTATAAGACTTAATTTCTTCATGCTCTTTCTTTTCTATAAATAAACCAATATATCAACGGGATGATGAACAGACTGACCAGTGTTCCTACAGACATAGCCCCAATCATCGCTATGGAAAGCGGCTTCTGCAGCTCCGAGCCCATGTCGAACGAGAACAGCAGCGGAACCATAGCGAAAATGGTGGTGAGCGATGTCATGATGATGGGCCGGAGCCTTCTGCGCCCCGCCTCGTGGATGGCCTCGAGCAACGGCATACCAGCCCTCCGTAATTCATTAATGGCATCCAGCTTCAAGATGGAGTCGTTGATGATGATACCGCACGTCACAATCAGTCCGATGGCAGACATCAGGTTCAGGGTATGCCCGCATATCCACAACAGCAACAAGGCGAACGCCACATCTATCGGAATTTCCAGCAGCACGATGAGCGGCTGCACGAAGCTTTCGAACTGGGCGGCAAGAATGAAATACATCAGCAGGATAGAGATGAAAAGAATCACCACCAACTCGTCCAGCATCTGGCGGTTGGAGAAGAAACTGCCGGAGAAGGCCGTATCCCAGTCACCCGTGGCATCTGCCTCCCGCTTCACCTTTTCCATCAACTCCGGAGCATCGTCCACTTCATAGAAACGGAACGGTATATATTCACCGTTGCGTCCTGCCGTAATCGTTTTCAAATCCTCGGCCGGACGCACCTTTACCAGCTCCCGAAGCGGAATATGCTCCACTTCGCCCTTACTGTCCGGACGGGTCTGTATCAATGTCTGCTGCAGCACCTCGTTCACTGTCCGCTCCTCGCCCACAATGCTGATAGGCAGGTATTGCTGGTAGGAATGGAGCATAGCTACGCTGTTCTCCTTGAACGCTGTCCGCAGCGTACGGTAAAGCTCGTCATACGAAACGTCATAGAGCAACAGCCTTTCCTGCAGGATGCTTATGTCAAGCTGGTTCTCGAAAGCGATGCCTACGGGCGCTGTCCCCGTAAGCTCCGCAAACTGTTGTTCCAGTCCGCGCAATTCTTCCGCCGCCGGCGCCTTCTCCTTATTGCGGGCATAAAGTTCCGCCACCACATCGGCCTCCCCGGTCACGAAAAGCTTCTCGAACACGGTTTCGGGTGGAGAAAAGGAGACTGTCGCCAACGGATATTCCCGTGTCAGCCACTCGCCCGCCTGTTTCTGCAAGGGAGCAATCCCGTCAGGCGAGGAAGTCTTGAAATACAATTCCGCCTCCGAAGAAGAGAGAGCCTGCTCACGGTTCAGCAGATAGTCCTGCTGGCCTATGGCAGCCGTCTGTTCCACTGTCTTGTCCAGCAACTGGCCGAACAGCACATTCACACGATGCCGGTTCTCGTCCACATGTATGTTTTCGTTCCATTCCACGTGGACTATCAGTTCATTCTGGTCTATCTGCGGCATACGCTCCTTGCCGACGGAATAGAACAGAAAGACACAAAGAGGAATAGAAACCACACAGAATATGATACTTACCGTCTTGTGGGAGAATACCCAGTCGATGCCCGCATCATAAAAACGGTCCAGCGTATGTTCCTTCAACGGATTGTTGATACGGATGCGGGAGAACCACGACCTGCCGCGCAACCCCGTCCGGTAGACCAGCATATAGAGGACCGGCAGCAGCATGATACCCGTGAAGTAGGAAACCAGCAACCCTACCGTAACAGAGAATGCCTGGTCATAGAACAACGCCCCTGCAATGCCGCTCATAAATATCAGCGGCACAAACACGGCAACCGTGGTCAGCGATGAGCTCAGCATGGGCGTAATCACCTCACTCGTTCCCGCCACGCAAGCCCGCCTCAACGAATAACCCCGTTCGCGGTACTGCGAAATATTTTCCGTGACAATGATGCTGCTGTCAATCATCATACCCAACGCCAGAATCAATCCGGACAGAGAAATGATATTGAGCGACATCCTGAACAGATAGAAGAACAAGAAACAGATTACAATGGACACCACCATGCTCAGGCCGATGATGAACGGCGACTTGACATCCCCCAAGAAGAGTACCGCCACAATGCAGATGAACAGGAAACCCAACGACAAATTTTGCTGAAGATTGGAGATGGTATAGTCCAGCAACTCCGTCTGGTTACGGCTGATGCTAAAATCAATGTCGGGATATACTTTCTTGAAGTAGTCCATCGTGCTGTTGATGGCAAGCTTCATGTCTTCCATATTCTCGTCCGCCTGCTTGATGACGGCAAGGGTAACGGCACGCTTGCCATTGCTCATGGAGACACCTTTCTCCTTGGCAGGAACAATCTCTACCCGGCAGAAGTCTCCCAAGCGGATGATACGTCCTTCCTTTCGCAGCAGGATGCCCTTCACGTCCTCCTCTGTCCGCAGCAGGGTGGAGAACTTAATGTTGTATTCGTAGTAGCCGTCGCGCACGGTCATGCTGCCCGGCTCCACGTTGTTTTGCGCCAGCACGTTTTCTATGTCTTCAATGGAGAGCCCCAACACAGCAAGCTTATCCGGGTCGGGCACAATCTGTAACTGGCGTTCGACCAAACCCGTGACATCCACCATTGCCACTTCCGCCAACTGCTCGATGCGACGCTTTATGACATTTTCGGCAAACTCGCACAAATCAAGAAACGCGCGTTCGTCCACCTTGCCGTATGCACTGTCGTTTTTTAGGGTCAGATTGAGATAGAAGACAGGAATGTCCGTCGCACTTGCCTTTATCACCTTCGGGCGTTCGGCATCCCTGGGCAGATAGTTCATGGCGGCGTCAATCTTCTCGTTCACTTCTATGAAGGCAAGGTCGGTATTCGTACCGAAGTCGAAGCCCAGGCGGATGATGCCTGCACCATCGCGCGTCTCGCTGTCCATGTCCTTCAGTTTCGCCACCTGGATGAGCTGCTGCCGCAGAGGTTTCACCACCGTATTCTCTAATTCACGCGCCGAGGTATTCTGCGCCGACACCTGCACGGTAATTTCCGGGATGGCAATATCGGGCAGCAAGGATACCGGCAAGGTGAAGTAAGTCACCAGCCCGACAATGAAGCATGCTGTAAATGCCATCAGTACGGCAATAGGCCGCTGTATCAAAAACTTTATCAATTGAACTATGAATTTTGAATTACCACTTATCACTCATTATCTATCAACCACCTTCACCGGCGCCTCATGTGCCAGATTCACATTTCCCGTCACAATGACCGTATCGCCTTCTTTCAGGGCATCGTCGGCCATACTATAGCTTTCCGCATTCTCCAGACCGGTCTGCACATAGTTCCACTGCGCCTTTTCGTCTTTCAGGGTAAACACCACCTGCTTGCCCGAACGCAACACCACGGCACTCTTCGGGATTACAAGCTGTCCGCCCAGAGAGCGGTGCACGTTCACCCTCACGTTCATCCCACTGAACAGCCGTCCCTTGCCATTGACGGCAGCCTTCACCTTAACCATCCCCTTGTCATCCACCAGAGGATTGATTTGGGTGATGCGGCCCTCTTGTTTGGAAGCGGCATCCGAGTAAGGGGTGACAATCACCTTGTCGCCACTCTTTATCAGGGGGAGTTCACTTTCCAGTACCGTAAAGTCCACTTCCATGCTCTGAGTGCCAATGATGGAGCAGAAAGATTCCGAAGTGCTTGCCTCGTTAAAGGGCTTGGAAAAGAGGTTCGCCACCACGCCGTCGAAGGGGGCAACCAGCGTAGCATGCTCTTCTTCATAGGCGGCGAGTTCGTACTGGGAGAGACTTTGGTCGTAACCGCTCTTTACTCGTGCCAGCTTCATGATGTCGGCAGGAATTTTGGAAGTATCACCCACCGGATAGCCTTGCCCTATCAATACGTCCTGCAGCTCAAGTTCCGCTTTGTCCAGAGCATCCTTGGCTTGCGCGGTCTTGTTCTTCAGACGGAACTTATCCAGTTCGGCAAGTTTCTGCCCTTTGCGCACCGGGTCACCGTTCTTCACGTAGATGTGTGCCACTACACCGGTGGTCTCAAAACGCAAATCCGCCATGGCACCGGCGGTTACTTTTCCGTTGCTCACCAGTTCATGTTCAAAGGTCGCCCGCTTCAGGACTTTCACGGTCACTTCATTGCTTTCACTTGGCAGGACGGTTGCCACCCCTTCCTCGGACTCTTTTCCCTTTCCGGCATCGGAGCAGGCGGCAAGCAGTGCAACGGCCATGCATAGCAGGTATCGATAGTTCTGTGTCTTCATATTCATACTCAATTATAAATTGATAAAATTAATCGTTTCAAAAAAACGAACCGATATTTGCATGTGGACACTTTTTTCATAGCACTTTAGCAATTAGTTCGCTCATTATTAACACTTTCCGTTTTTATTCATCTTTTTTGATATGGACAAAAATAAGCTGAATCTTTTTTATTTCCTCCCTCATCTGTCGTATTGCCGTAGAATGCACTTTCGGCTCTTTCGTCAATACCATCCGCTTCATTTTTTCAAACTTGTCCGGTTGCCTGAAGCTTGGTTCTGCATAAAGCTTCGCAAGCAGATAATAGGGATAAATACGTCCCGGCAAACGATGGGTGGAACGGATAAACCAGTCTTCCGCTGACAAGCAATCACCCATCTGCTGATAGTTCTTGCCTATCACATTCAATATCATGGGGTCACAACTACGCTGTAAAGCTTCTTTCAAAATACGGTTGGATTTACCGAACTGCTGCTGCTTGTGCAATCCATGCCCATATTCGAACAAGAAAGATGCCCGGTCTCTCAACAGAGGATAAAGGCGCCCGTACTCTTTCTCTGCCGATTGATACGCACCTGCACTATACAACACACGCGCATTCATCCACTCCCGACAGGCCTGCTCCACTTGCAAGTCATTCTTCAGGCGAAAACCGCCAATGATGCCTACTGATACAGCCAGCCCCAACCATTGCCAACGGTCGGCACCGGACAAGCACGCCACAAGCAATCCTCCAAATGTAACGATAAATACCGGAAGTTGTAGCGGATAGGAGGAAAAAGAGAATATCATCAAAGAAAGAATAGCCCCACAGATACCATAACGTCCTTTACGGACTCCCCTATACAAACACAGCACGACCACAACCAATAGACATACAGCCAAAGGAATACCCAGTTCGACCGCAACCTGCAGATATTCATTGAATGCATATTCCGGACTTCCCGCCACACGTTCCTCCCACGGTTCATAATCACCTGCTGCAAAATAAGTTTCCTGCGCATTTCCGTAGGCTGCTGCGAAATTATGAATCCCATATCCGGTCAACGGCTTTTCTGCAATGGCACGACAAGTTATCTTCCACATGAAAAGACGGCCACGTGCAGAATCGGGTTTCAAGACAAACAGTAAATAGCCCGCCAATAGCAAGACACAGAATCCACCGACCACTACCATCACCACACGCTGCCTTTGCTGCTGCCATAATAATCTGAACTTATCCGTCCAATCCATATGCCAAGCATATACACACAGACAGGAAACTCCTGCCGCCAACCATGCCGAACGGCTCATTCCTGCCGGAAGCACACAAAGGATAAGCAGCATCACACCACCAGCGACCATAGCTCCAACTTTATCCATCACCTTTTTCCATCCTTTCCCGTCATTCCGGTCAGAGCAGAGAATCTCCCCCCTCTTGGTCAGCCATTGATGCAGACAGACCGGAAGTATCATGGCCAAATAGCCGGAATAAGGCCCCGGATTGAAGAAAGAACCTGTCAATACATACAAGGAATGGTTGGACACAGCATAACCATAAAGCTGCCTCAATCCCCAAACAGCCTCAATGCCCCCCAGCATTACCAATACCCACGAAACCGGTATAAAAAGAAAATACCTTTTTTCCATCATCAATCCAGCCATCAACAGACATCCTGCAACTACCAATGCACTTTTATCGAAATAGAGCCATTGCCCTATAACATCAGCTACAGGAAGTCCGGAAGAAACGTTACATGCCAAAGACAATAAAACTATACAAGCAATGTAGACCAAACTTCCAGTCAATAGATTACGTACATTATTCATTCTATCTATCAAATATTCAATAGTATTCTATAATTCACCAAAAGATTTGTTTCCCGTCTTTATATTCAAAAATCCGTTCATCTTTACCGGCTGTGTGATTCTTCAGATAAAATAAAGCACCTTGAAACCCTGAATAGACAATAGAATCTGACACAGCCATTTGCCGCCCGACAGAATTCCATTTTCCTCCACCCCAATAAAACAATTCATACAAATTACCTTTATAAATAAAATTCACCTCATTACGAGGAGTATACACCACCTTCTCCACACGATGGGGACTTCCAAAGTCCATCCCGGTCCATCCTCCATCCGGATGTATATAATCAAATGAAGTATCCGGATTACCGTCAAATGCGTTCAAATATTCATGTGTATTGTCTTCAAAACTTCCCGGAGTACCTATGATTTCCCCATATAGAGGTATGGTATCTTCCGTATTCTCATAAAAAGCCAGTTCCGAGATATTACAGAAACATCCGTCAGCACCCTTATAGCGCATATACCGATACGGTTTATCAGACTTCAACCGGGCCACAGTATATAGCCGATACGGAGCCTCCTTTATCAAAAGTAGAGTATCCTTCCACCCAAAGTCTGCCCGGTCGCTTCCTTCCACTACTCCCCCAATCATCCGGTCATTGAAAAGAACACTCAAAGTAAGATGGCACTTCCTATACAAGACCAATTCCTGCTTTTCAGCTTCCGGAACAATGAACCGTATCTTTCCGGTTTCACGCTCCAGAAGAAAAGGAGAAGATACTGCAGCGTATTCCTTTCCGTTCCAGGCAGCCAGCGTAAAGACCGCCCCGCCTCCCACATCCTCAAAACGAGCCTCCCGCTTTTTAAAGAAAGTATATCCTATAGGTTGCCATTGTAGTCTGTTGGCAAGGCACAAATACACCATATCCCCCTCACGAAACTGTCCGGAAAGCAAAGAATCCGGAAGAGCTACAGTCCAATTCCTGCTACCGGTATAAAGTGCAGTGACATCGCGGAAGAACGGACGTCGGAATGCCGGGTAAACATCGGAATATTTCCCCAGTTTCCGTACCGCCTCCTTATCAATACTATAGGTTGCCCGGTACATTTTTCCCCTCGAAATGCTATATTCTTCCGCTTTGCTCCATACTTCTTCATAAGGAAGATTTGCAATGTATGTCTTTCCTTCCTTATCCAAAACAAAATTCCAGAAATGAGAGGCATTGTTGTCTCCTAATACCATCACCCTATCTACTCCGCACGGAATGCCCAATGCCCGCAACACATATATCATGGCATCCGTAAACTCTCGGCAACTGCCCGTATGCCATTTCAGTACATCCGGTCCCAAATGAGGCCCCACCGGAAAAAGAGCCGTATTCCGGTAGTTCGCTTTCCGCAACGTATCCATCAACAACTGGGCGGCAACCTTAGGATTATCAGCCTCATCTGTCTTCCTGAATTCATCCAAAATCGGGCTATAGCACTCATAAATTTCTTTGCGCCAGAGAGAAAGCGGCTCATCCCCTATTCTATAAGGCAATATATATTCGCAGAAAGTATCAAAATCAACATGCTTTCCCCAAGGTTGCTCCCGCCAGACTTTGAATGCCCATTCTATATGATTGACCAAAAAAGCGGAATCCACCGTCATAATGTCCCTTTTATAAGTCAATTGATTTATAGAAAATTCTCCATCTGCTCTTTTCAAGGAATCAATCAACTCTTGCACATGCCTGGAATAAGGAAATGAAACGTATTCACTGAAATACTTCCTGTAATTCTCCAAGGCCTTTCCCTCGTAAGCACCATGAAAAGGCATATTCTCTATCAGAAAACAAGCAGCACGATATTTGTCACCGTCCTCTTCCTTGTAACGGTCCAGTACCTTTTGCAACTCCGCACGGTTATCACCGGCAAGATTCAAAGCTGTGTCCAACCACTGATTTTCCGAAGAACAAGCCATAAACAGACCTGCTGTAAACCATACCCATACACACCAATGTTTCATATCACTATTCCATTTTTTTCTATTCCAATCTGAAAGACAATCCAATCAATCCTTACAATCCGATACAAATACCTGCTTACCATCTTCCATATGAAATATCAGTTCTTCTTCTCCACGGGTACTGTCATGCAAATAGAGCAAAGCTCCCGATGGTATCCCGTCATATGGTAGAAAAGGTTTTTCTGCCATTTTCTTCCCCAATGAGTTCCAACAGCCCTCTCCCCAATAGAAGAGTTCATAATAATCCCCTATCCTGACAAAGTTATCATCGTTACGGGGCATATACATAAAATTGTCTATAGTAACAACCTTTCCAAAATCCACCGTTACACTTGCACCGGGTTTTGATGAAATGAAATACGACAACGGTTCATTATCATAGACCTGATAGGCAAAAGTATTTGCTGTGGCTGGAGCATCTCCCCAACTGTCTATAGGGACAATCTCTTCCTCTCCTTTATAAAAATGTATTTCGGCAACTTCCGCATATCCCTCTGCCGAAGAACAAAAACGGGCATAGCGACCCCTTACCGGTTTCTCAAGAATAACGTGATTATAATTGATACCGGGCGTATCTTTCACAGTACACAACAACTCCGCATTTTTAAAATCCTTATCACAAGCCGCCTCAAAATGCCCGTCTTTTATCCCTCCCATATAGTTCCTGATACGTTCCGAAAGAGGGTATTTCCGATACAATTCAGCAGAATAGCACTTGGAGGTATCTGCAACATAAGGATGTATATCCTTGCCATCAAAATAAAAAGGATTTCCAATAGGGCGATACTGCCCGTTTGCGAATGCCAACAATATATAAACCTGCCTCGAAGCCAAATTCCTGAAAAGCGCTTTTCCACTTTCTACCTTAGTAAAATCTATTCCCCGCCACCCATAAGCACTGAACAACCCCACATAAACATAATTCCCGTCCATCCCTTCTACCGGCAGTTCCAGATTCGAATCAAAATAATTATCCGACACTTTTCTTGCAAACACATCCTTAAAAGCAGCCGGTACGGACCGGTTCCGCATAAAATCGCCATCCATGTCCCATTGTCTGCCAAAACACCGGCGGTAAACCACGCTCGGGCGCCGACTGTCAATATAGAAACTTCCCCGTTCCGGCTTCCGGGAAGGGAAAGTAAAAGGAAGGCAGACACCCGTTACATCCCTCACCACATTCCACACATGCCCTTTCCGTGTTTCCGCATTGAAAGTATAGAAATCATAGGCTACCGGGACGCCGATGGCCCGCATCACATAAATCATAAAATCACAAGCATCCTGACACTTGCCGATACGATTATGCAGCAGGTACTCTCCTCCCAAATGCGGATAGTTAAAGACCCATGTAAACCGGTAAGGGTCTTCCTTCTGCAAATACTCCCAAACTACGCTAATCGCCTCCACTACATCGATACCCGTATAAACCTCGTCCAGCAAAAAGGAATAACGGTCATGGTATATCTGCCGCCAGTTGTCCGGAGTCTCATTTCCGATACGATAGGGAAGCAGCCATTCACAGAAATCTGCAAAAGAAAGGGAAGCATTCCACGGACGCTTTTTCCAACCATCAAAAGCCAAATCAATGTTATTTATCAAGAATTCAGCCCTTATATTCAGTACATCCGGTTTTCTCTGCAATCCGGAAGGGGTATAATAATCCCAATCCGGTACGGCAGTATCCTTCAGCATCACCCCATAAGCATCTGCCGAAGCCAGCACTGTTTTCAAAGAATCCAGTTCTTCACCTTCAAGGGCATAGTGATAAGGCATATTTTCTATCAAGAAACAAGCGGCTTTATATTTTTCAGGCTCATCTTTATAATATTCCAGTACCTTTTCCAGTTCGCCTTTGTTGGTTGCAGCACACTCCAGTGCGTACTCCAATCTGCCGGAAGCATTGCAAGCCTCCAATATCCCGGCAATCAATAATATCCAGAGCAATTTAAACAGAACTTTCATCTTAGTCTATTCTTTTAAAGATACGTTTCCATCTCATTTTTCCAGTATTCGGGCTGACGGACTTCCATACCAGCCATGCCCTTCCCACTATAAATGGTTCCGGCAGTAATCCCCAGTAGCGGGAATCTTTTGAATTCACCATCTTGTCACCCGAAACGAAATAATAGTTCTCACAGAAGCGGTAATTGTGTATCACACTGTCCCCCAGCAGAACCGAATCTCCATGCAATGTCAGTTTCTTTTTCTGTTCCCACTCTATCACGTTCCGATACAGCAACCGTGTTTCCGGATTCATTCCTACCACGCTGCCTTTGGCCGGTATATAAAGAGGCCCAAACTCGCTGATAGTCCACCCATTACAGCCACCATCGGGAAAGCTCTTAAGAACAAGGCCCCGCTCCTCCGTCATTCCCGAAGATATCAATTCATCCAATTCCTCCTGCGCCTGCACATTTCCTGCGATACCATCAAATCCGGACACACGATAATGCGTATTCCTTATCTCCAACGTATCCCCCGGCATGGCGATACAGCGCTTCACGTAATACAACATCACGTCCAGCGCAATGCTGTCCCACCTGCCCGGATAAGGAAAATTGAACACCAACACATCATTCCGCTGATAATTTCTCCATCCGGACATACGTTGTATCTTCACCTCCTTTTTCTCCACGGCATCAAGCACATTGAATAGGCGTGCTCCACCCGAACATTTATCCACCAGAATACAATCACCCGCCAGCAACGACGGTTCCATCGAGTCCGACGGTATCTTGAAGGAGGTCACCACAAACACCTGCAATACTATCAGTATCACAACAAGCAGGCACAGACAGAATAATACGTTTGTTATTCCATTCAACCATTTTTTCAATTGCAGCCGCTCCTTCATCCCATCAATCAGTTATTTTGCATCCCCACTAATCTTCAAAACCAACGGAGAATTTTCTGTATTGCAATATACCGTTATCGTCTTGTCGAAGTGCTCCGGATGTTCGGCTTTATAAACCACTTCCAAAGCTATTTCCTTACCCGGTAATGCCGGTTCCTTTGAATAAGCTACGGTAGTACAACCACAAGAAGTGGCAACATCTTGTATAACCAATGGTTTGTCACCCACATTCTTCAATATAAAAGTTGCTTTTTGTTCCTCCTGCCAATCAAAACGACCCAGCGAAACAGATATATTGCTGGCATCCACTTCTGTTTTTATCACTTTACTTTCATCTCTTCGTTCTATCTTCTCACCTTTAATAATCTTCAGATAGAGTTCTTTCACTTTAGGATTATAAATTGGATTACCAATAGCCTGTCTCTTATACACATCTCCGAGCCCACGAGACATCTCAGGATCTCGT
>ENA-OZLG01000199-OZLG01000199.1-human-gut-metagenome-genome-assembly--contig:-NODE-199-length-15055-cov-3.678000_pt1 | contig 15055 bp, 9 predicted proteins | sample MGYA00244838_ERZ653788 | MGnify/ENA primary metagenome ERZ653788 (study PRJEB26926, sample SAMN06164843) | human gut metagenome | biome: ENVO:00009003; feature: ENVO:2100002; material: ENVO:00002003...
TTCCACGATAGGGCACCGGGAGGAGAGGATGAGGTCGTCCGCGATAGCGGCGGTGCGGTCGCTCACATGCTCCGGTGCCGGTGGGGCGGGGATGCCCTCAATCTCGCTGGCGTTGAAGACGTTCCAATAGCCCACGCAGCGCAGGTAGTGGCCGGTGACCTCCTTCTCACCCGTGTCCTTGTTCTCCTCCTTGATGGAGAACTCGCGCCATTTCTCGATGAGCGCGGCCTTGGCCCCCTTCTTGAGGTGCCAGCCGCTATCGCGAATCTGGTTGAAGGTGCACCAACGGTTGTCCGTGAACCCGCGCATGTAGCCCACGAAACCGAGATGGAAGCGGTTGCCGCCCTGATACACCGTGCCGGATACCGGGTTGTGGGGACTGAGGGAGGGGATGTAGGGTTCCGACCAATGGAGTCCGTCGCGTTTCATGTCCTCGATAATCTTCTCGACCACAAGCGCACGCTGTTTCTCCACGATTTCAAGCGACTTCGATTTCTTCTGCTCTTTCATTTCAGTCCTTTCCGCGTCAGCCGATGGCATCATTATATCAACGCGCGTGGCGGGCCACCTGACGCCGATTTTCGGTGGTTGAAGAAAAAACGACCCCACAGAATCGTTTCTGCGGGGTCTTGGGAGGATGGTGTCGAGTTCAGCCCCCGGCAACATGGCAAACCGCCTGGAACGGTCTCAGGATGCGTCTGGTGCGATTTGCGTATTTTCGGCTTGATTCTTGGCCGTTTCTTGCATACTCGTGACGAGGACGGTGCGCTCGTTATCGACCCAGATGTTATAGGAGCAGGTGACGAGCGAGATGACCTGACCCGGTTCCGTCTCAACATCGAGCACCATGGCGGCGTTCGCACGCGATTCGCCGTACCATGCGCGGAAGTCCGCCTCACCCTCGAAGTCGATGCGCTTGTTGCGCTCGCGACCGTTGACTATCTGCGCGAACCGCGCCTCGTAGGTCATCTTCGAGGTCGGGGTCTGGATGAGCACGCGGGCGTGCTCGCGGGCGAAGTCCTCGTCCTTGTAATCGGCGACGGTTCCCATGGGGGCCACCTTCTTGTCGTTCCAGAAATGATGCCCCAAGATGACGGCGTTGCGGCTGGACAGCCCCAGCTCCTCGCAATCGGCATCAAGGTAGATGGCACCGGCTGGGTTGTAGTTGCCGTACACGTCGTGCTTGAGGTAATAGCCGGGGGCGTCTCCATGAGCTTGAAGGATGGGGGAGTCCACGGTGGTGCCGGGGATGGTGACCCAGCCGATGACATCCGGGTTGATGTCCTGCCAGTAATCCCAATCGACCGCAGGAAACCCATCGCCGTCCTCCACCATGGACTCGTGGGCCGCGTCTGGCGAGGGCGGTGTATGCGCCGCCTGCCTGCAATAGAGGAGGAAGGCGAACATCGCTGCGGCGCTCAGCAGGAAGACAGCTGAGGCCGCGAAAGCTATGCGCGATTTCGTTCTCTTCTTCAATTCCGTTCACCTCCTAGCTTCTAATCATATCATTCGTCGTTTCTGGCTTTTGAATCGTCTCCATGAGAAAGACCCGGCACCCCGTTTGCAGGATGCCGGGTCTTGAAAAGGAGAGGGTCGCTACTCGGCAGTCGCCGGTTTCTCCTCGCCGCAGAGCGTGCAGACGAGCTTGTCCGGCACGGACTCATCGTAGGCCGGGGAATCGGTGACCTCGCGTGTGAAGCCCTCGCTCACCAGCACCTCGCCGGTGATGGGCACGTTGGTGGAGTACCCGGAGTGACCGGTGTCCTTGATATGCGCGTCGGCGATGCCGTCGATGGTCTGCTGGCAGTCGTTGCACACGGTATGGTAGCTGGTCTTGGTCTCGTAGACCGGTGGGACGTTCTCGGTGTGGGTCACCGCGTCGTGATGCACCGTCTTGTAGGTGACCGTCCAGTCGTGCTCGCAGGGCTTCTCGCCATCGACTTGCTCCTGTTGGCCGGTCGGGGTGCCGGAGCCGGGAGCTGCGGGCGTGCCGCCTTGCCTGCCGGACAGGTAGATGCCGCCGGTGATGAGACCGGCGACGAGCAGGGCACCCGTCGCGATACCGACGAGGATGCGACGCTTGGCCTTGGCCTCACGGTCGGCGGGGGTCTGCGGTTTCTCTCCGTCGTTCAGACGGTTCTTGTCATCCATGGGTGTCCCCCTTTCTGGGATAGGGCGGGCGCTCCCCATTTACATGGACGGAGCACCCGCAGCATGTGCAGTAGGTTAGGCCTCGGAGTCGCCCGAGACATCCCCGTTGTCAGTGTCGCCGCCTTCATCGACTGCGGCATCCTCGGCCTTCGCGGCGCGGCGGTTCTTGATGCCGTAGTAGGCGCAGCCGCACGCGAGCACGGCGAGTGCCGCGATGGAGACCACGATGAAGAAGTCGTTGCCGCCGGTCTTGCCGAAGAACCCGCCGGGAGGCGTGGTGGTCACGGTGACCGTCTGCCCCTCATCGTCGATGTCCTTGTGCTCGGCGACCAGAACCTCGGTGGCCTCGTTGCCCTGCTCGGTCTGCTTGTACAGCTCCTCGAACACCACGAGGTCGTGGCCGTCGAGGGAGGAGGCGTCGAACTTGCCGAGGTCGATGTCGATGGTGCCGTTCTGGCTGTTGGGCGTGAACTTGAGTTCGGCGGTGACGTGCTGGTCGTTGATGGACAGCATCTCGCCGGTCTTCTTGTCCATAAGCGTCGCCTTGAGGGTGTATTCCTTGCCCGGAATCAGGCCCTCGTAGGTCACGCGGTCGGTGATTATCGCATCCTTACCAGCCATCAGCGTGTGGTCGCCGTCGGACTTGTCCGTGGCGGTGGTGCCGATGACGGTGGGCACGAGGTTCACGGTCTGCTCCTCGGAGTCGAGGTCGCATTCGGAGGCGACGATGACGGGGGAGGAACCCTCCTCATCCGCGACCGCGTTCTTGGACATGACCTCGAACACCACGATGTCCTTGGTCTCGCCGCCGAGGCGGTCGATGACATCGTTGGCGTTGAAGTGGAAGTCCATGGTCACGGTGCCGTCGTACTTCTCCGGGGTGAACTCGGCGGTCTGGTAGACCAGATGGGAGATGAGGTCTTCGTTGTCGGCGATGAACTTGCCGAGGGCATCCATGTCGATGGACACCGGCAGCTCGCCGGTGGCGGAGTAGTTGAGCACGATACCGGAGTCCTTGAGCACGGCCACGTCGGAGATGGCTTTCTTCTGCTCATCGGTCAGGGCATCGTAGCCAACCTTGCCGGATGCGTCCACGGTGGCGGAGGTCAGGCCGTCCTCATCGGTCTCATAGGTGGTGTCGATGACCTCGAAGGTGCCGTCCGCATGGACGCGCACGGTCTGGGACTTCTTCACCGAACCGTCCTCGGCGGTCTCATCGGAGACCACGATGTCGGCGATACCCTCATCCTCATCCTGCGCGGAGAGTCCGAGCACGTCGAGGAGCTGCTGCATGAACGCCGCGACATCCGCCTCGGTGTACTTCTCGCTGCCATCGCCCGTGAGGATGGGAAGGCCGGTCTCGGCATCCATGAGGATACCGGTCATGGTGTAACCGATGCCGGTCAGGGCGTTCTCGTAGGCCACCTCATCGGTGATGGTGGTCTCCGCATCCGCGATGACGTTCTTGTCCCCATCGAGGCCGTCGGTGGCCGTGGTGGAGATGCCCGTCACATGGGCGGTCGTGGTCTGCTTGCCGTCCTCGATGTCGGCGTGGGCCACAAGCTCGACGCCGTTCTTCTCAAGGCTCTCGAATGCGACCATCTCGGTGTCCTGCGGGATGCCGGTGGAGTCGAAGGTGAAGGTCACCTCGACCTTGCCGTCGCTCTTCTCGGGCGTGAAGGTGGTCTCTGCGGTGACGGGCTTGCCGTCCACCTCAAGAGCCTTCTCCGTGACGTTGCCCTCCTCGTCGGTCACCTTCACATGGAGGCTGCCCTTCAAGGTGTAGGTCTTGCCGGGGATGACGTTCTTGTACTCCACGGTGTCGATGAGCGTGGTCTTGCCGTCGGTCACGACGTTCTTGTCGCCGTCATGGCCGTCCAGCGCGGTAGTGCCGATTTGCGGACGGGTGACCGTGGTGGTCTGCTTGCCGTCCTCGATGTCCGTATGGCTGGCGATTTCAACACCGGTGCGCTCAAGGGACTCGAAGACCACGATGTCCGTCTTGTCGGCGATGGTGCGGGAGTCGAAGGTGAAGGTCACCTCGACCTCGCCGCTGGCGGTCTCAGGCGTGAAGGTGGTCTCAGCCGTCACCGGCTCGCCATCCACCTCAAGAGGCTCCGCCGTGAGGTTGCCGTCCTCATCGGACTTCTTCACCTGCATGGCACCCTTCAAGGTGTACTCCTTGCCAGGGATGAGGCCGGAGTATTTCACGGTGTCCACGATGACCGTCTCGTCATCGGTGACGATGTTCTTGTCGCCGTCGATGCCGTCCAGTGCGGAGGTGGTGATGAACGGGTGCTTGACCGTGACGGTCTGCGCCTTGTCCTTGATGTCCGCATGGGCGGCGATTTCAACGCCGTTCTTCTCAAGGGACTCGAAGGCCACGATTTCCGTGTCGTGGGGAATGGTCAGAGAGTTGAAGTGGAACACCACATCGACCTTGCCGTCGGCCTTCTCAGGCGTGAAGGTGGTCTGACCCGTGACGGGCTTGTCGCCCACCATCAGGGGCTTGCCGGTGCTCTTGGAATAGAGCTTGCCGTTCAGGGTGTACTCCTTGCCGGGGACGAGGTTCTTGTACTCCACGGTGTCGATGACCGTGGTCGCGTCATCCACGACAACATCCTTGTCGCCGTCGATACCATCGCGTGCGGAGGTGGAGATACCGGGGACGGTCACGACCACCATCTGGTTGATGTCCTCGATGTCCTCATGGGTCACGAGCACATTGCCGTTTCGCTCAAGGTTCTCGAACACCACGAGCTGGGTGCCGTCCTCAAGGTCGCGGGAGTCGAAGGCGAAGGTCACGTTGACCGTGCCGTGTGCGGCCTCGGGGGTGAAGGTGGTCTCTGCGGTGACGGCTTCGCCGCCCACCTCAAGGGGCGTCGCTACGGGCTTGCCGTCCTTCTCGCCCTTCACCTGCATGGAACCCTTGAGGGTGTATTCCTTGCCGGGGACGAGGTTGTGGTACTCGACGGTATCCACGATGACCGTCTCGCTGTCGGTGACCACGTTCTTGTCGTTGTCGATGCCATCCAGCGCGGTGGTGGCAATCTTGGGGTTCTTGATGGTGACCGTCTGGCCCAAATCCTCGATGTCGAAGTGCTTGGCGAGGAAAGTGGAGACGTCTTCGGCATTCTCCATCAATTTGAGCAGCGCGTCGGCATCAGGCTCGGTGAGGTCACTTGGCTCCAAGGGAATGCCGAAGAGCACTTCGGCAGCCACGAGCTGGGTGCCGTCCTTGAGCGCCAGCGAGTCGAAGGTGAAGGTCACATCGGCATCGCCGTCTGCGGTCTCGGGCGTGAAGGTGGTGTAGGACACCACGGGAGCGCCATCGACCATAAGGGGTTCACCGGTGACCTCGCCATCCTCGGCGGTCTTCTTCACGAGGAGGGCACCGACGAGGGCGTAGCTGCGCCCGGGGATGAGATTCTTGTAATGGACGGTATCGACCACCGTTGCCGCATCGTCGGTGGAGACGAGCTTATCGCCGTCCGCGCCATCCACTGCGGTGGTGCCGATTTCAGGGGCGATGACCGTGACCTGCTGGTTCACGTCGTCCTTGTCGGTGTGCTTGGCGATGAGGGAACCGCCCTCGTCGTACAGCTTCTCGTAGACCGTGATGGTCTCACCGGCATGTTGATAAGTCTCGGGAACATTGATGGAAACGACCTCGAAACCGCTAGGCTCCTGAGCCGTGAAGGTGTGCTCCGTCACGTCCCCGGACAGCAGGTCGCCGGTCTTGGCATCGTGCAGCTCCGCGACCAGCTTGTAGTTGCGACCGGGGAAGAGGTTGGCGTAGGCCACCTTGTCCTCAATCGTGAGGAAGTTACCCATGCCGATGTTCGAGTCACCATCCATCGGGTCGTAGGCCTTGGTGGTGATGGAGGCCTTCACGTCGGTGAGGGTGCCGAAGTCGTACACCTTGCCGTCGCGGTTCACGATGACCGATGTCTCGATGAGCTGATAGCCCTCGTTGGCGGAGCAGCGAAGCTCCTCGATGAGGTAGGTGTCGTAGGGCAGTGCGCCCTTGGAGTCATCCGGCGTGGTGCCGCCGAACCAGACACCTGCGGTGGCATCCAGCTTGGAGCTGTCGATGACACCCTCGGCAGCCAGCGCCCAGTCGTTGGCGTTGGTCTCATGGGTGTGCTTGTTCCAAGAGGAGGCGGAGGAGAAGTAGCCATTTTCATCCGTCACGACCACATGGCTCTCGCCGGTGGTCTTGGAGGTGAGCTTGAAGGCCACTCCGGCGAGGCGGTCTTGGCCGTCATCGCCCTTCTTGGTGAACTCAAGGTCGCTGCGCATGACCTGATTCTCGAACGCGCCGTCGAAGGGGTTCACCAGCACGCCGTCCTTGGCGATGCGGAACTCATGCGGCTCGCCGTCGGTGAGCAGGTAACCCTCACCGGCCTTGACCTCCTGAATGGAGTAGAGACCGAAGGGCAGCAGATGAGCACTGGTGCTCGCTTCGCCATCCTTGATGGTTAGGGCATGAACGACCTGACCCTTGGTATAGGTCACGCCGGAGACGATGACGGGCTTCTCGTTGAGGGTCTTAATCTCGAACTTCGTGCCGTCGAGGGACGCGCCGCCGAGCGGGTCGCCGGTGCCGGTCTCGATGTCATGCTTGGTAATTTTCACGCCACCGCGAACAATGTCATCCTTGGCGGTGAAGGAATACATCTTACCGTCCTCAGAGACCGTCACTCGCATCTCGTTGGAGGTGTTGAGGTAATCGTCGTTGGTGGCCGTCTCGCGGATGATGTACTTGCCGTAAGGCAGGCAGTCCGCAGAGGTCTTCGCCACGCCGTTCTTGTCAGTGACGATGGTCTTCACCGTCTGACCGGGGTTGTGGCTCTTGCCATCGACCGTGACTGCGTTGGGGTTGTCGTTGATGATGGAGAAGGTGATGCCGCTGAAATTAGCACCGCCATGCGGGGTCTGTCCGGTCTCGGAGTCGAGCTTCTGGACGGACACGCCACCGCGAATCACCGTCTCCGGGATTTCAGGAAGGTTGAAGGTCGTGACACCATCAAGAGGCTTCTCCTGAATCTTCTGGAAATTCACCTCGGGATTCAACTTGTAACCGGTCGGAGCCTTGGATTCGTATGCGGCCACGGAACCACGAGGCATAGTAATGCTTCCGCTTTCAGAAAGATAGAAGTCATCACCTGAAACAAAGAAAGTCTTATCAAAGTATGCAAAGCCATTCGCGTTGGTTCTGAACACCCAACTACGAGTCGGCTTCACACCGGCTTTTTTGAGGGCATCATAATTATCGTAATCCACGGTGTCGAAGTACTCGATGGTGAACTCCGCGCCCTCAAGGGATGCGGAACCCTGCGGCAAGTTGTTGGCGTTGTACTCCTTATCGCCGTCATACTTGCCGATGACCATGCGCATCGGGTCGCCAGAGGGCTTGTCTGCCACCTGCACCGTGGTGGTCTGTCCGCCGTGGACCGTGACCTGCTGGTCGGGTGCGGGCAGATAGCCCTTCGGCGGCTTGGTTTCGCGCACCGTGTAGGTGCCCTCGGGAAGCTCAAGGGTGTTGGTGTCGCCGTTGGAGTTCGTGCGCAGCACGCCCATGGTCTGCCCAGTCGCATTGAGGACGGTGAACTCCGCCCCCTCAAGGGAGTAGCAGTCGTTGCCATTGGTGATGTCGGGGTTGGCGCTGGTCTTGTGCAGGTTGATGTGACCGGCGAGAACACGCCATCCGATGCGGAAGAATCCCGCTCCCGCCTGAGTATGGGATGTGGGAACTGTCACACCAACAATCGCCTCGTTACCGGATACAGAGAAGACGCGGACGTGCTGGCCGTATTGGTCTTGGGAGGCGGCTGGCTCGTTGTAGTTCGGGTCATAGCCGAAACTCGGGTTCACGCCGACATGGCCGCAGGTGAGCGCCAGCTTAGCGGGCGTGTTGATTTTTACCGTTCCGTTGTCTTGGGCGTAAATCTCAGCGGTGCGCTCGATGGAGTAGTTGCCCGCTTGGAGGCGGGAGACATCGACGCCCTGCCAACCCATGGCCTGATTGATTGTCTTGTTCTCGTACCTACCGCCGCCGGGGTTCTCGACTGCCGGAAGCGTGTATCCAGGAACGTTGCGCCCGGTGTAGGCGTTCTTTCCACGGGTGATGAATGTCTGACCGGCCCAAGGGGCGCTCTTGAACTCCCACGTGCCGATGTTGTTCACTGACATGCGGGGTTCGGGCATGCGGAAGAAGCTGGCGACCCCCTTGCCGAAGTTGTCGGACATCTTCACGTTCATGGCGTGGATGCCCGCCGGGGCCATGGCGAACTCAAGCGAACCGGTATCCGCATCGTACTGCCACATTCCCATGTCGGGCGTGTACTCGATGCCGTTGACCGTAACGCTGTCGATGGTGCGCCCGGTCAGGGATTCAAGCGCCACATCGTCGGTCGCTAGGGTGACCTTGGTAGACGCGGCGGTCACGGGAAGGGATACCTTGCCCTTACCGGCCACGTCGCCGCGCACGTCGTTGACGGTGCTGTTGAAATCGAAAGCCGCCTCGGCGGACTCATTCTCGACGGTATAGACGAGCTGGATTCGAGAGGAGGCCACCATCGGCTCGCCCTTGTCGTTCAGTTCGGTGTAGGACTTGGGCACATATACGAGGCCGGTGGCCTCGTCCACGATGAAACCCTCGCGCATCTTCGCGTCGGCGTTGTTCTCGGAAGCGCCCCAGTCGGTGAGTTTTGCGCCTGAGATGTCGGCACCGGCCCAACCGACGTAGTAGTCGGCATCCGGGTCAACCTCGAAGAGCACGGCGTGGGAGACCGGTTGGGAGAGAAGCGCATCCCAATGCTCGGAGAAGCCGTCACCGTCCTCATCAGCCCAGAGCTTGTCGAGAGTCGCGTCGGGGAGTTTGCCGCCATCGACCACGGAGGTGGTGACGGTGAGCACGTCCGCGCGGGTCAGCTCATCGCCCTCGCCGACGTACTGGGCATCTGCATGTTCGCGGATGAAGCCCTCGATGCTGGTGAATGCCTTGCCCTCATCGACATCGACGGCCTTAAAGGGCGCTGAGCCGGGAGTTCCATTCGCGTAGAAGGTGGAGGTGACGATGGTGTCTCCCTCGACGGTGAAGGTGGCCTTGCCCTCTTTGACATCGACGGCGGTGCCGTCTTCCTCACCCTTGAACACGGTGATGCCGTCGGAGAAGTACCCCTCATCCGGGGTGACGTTCACCGTGACATCGGTGCCGACCTCGACGGCCAGAGTCATGTCCTCGGTGCCGTCGAAGGAGAGCTTGCCATGCTGGGTCTCGGAGAGCGAGACGGTCGCAAGCTCCGGCTCGGCTGCGTATGCCGCGACGGGCGCGAACGCGTTGAGCATGGAGCTGGCGATGAGCACGGCTGACATGACTTTGGCGGTGATGCGCTTGCCATCGAGCTTGCGCTTCACGCGTTTAATCTTGCAGAAGATTCGTTCCATGAAAGACTCCTTTCTTGATTGCTTGGTGGTTTGCCTGATTGCTATCTCTAACCGAAGTTGTAGCCGCCGATACCGCCCTCGGCATCCACGTCGGCCTCCTCGGTGTCATCTTCGTCCTCGACCTCGATGAACTCGGGGTCTTGGCATAGCTCCGCATCTCGGATGCGGCGGATGGCCGATGCGGTGTAGCCCATGCTCTCGGCCACCTCCTCCTCGTCCCATGTCGGATGGGCGTTCGCGAGGTAATCGTAGACCGCCACGGCGCGGCGGTTGATGGACTTGGTGGTCTCATCGGAGTAGCAAAGCTGCTCCTGCGCGAAGAAGCGCTCTCCGTTGATGAGGTCTTCGCCCTCGCGCCAAAGTAGCTTCTCGCCGTCCTTCTTGAGCCACACGATTTCGTCCAGCTCGTCAGGGGAGACGAGCAGCATGGCGCACCCGACCTTGCGCACGGAGGCGGGAACCTCGACCCCCTCCAAGGTCACCTTGCCTTGGGAGGATGCCGGGTTCCCGTCATACCAGTGCTGCACGAGGATGATGCCGTTCTCCTCAAGGGAGCCGAGATAGAGGTTCCAGTCGGTGAGGACGTTCAGCCCCTTGCCGCGATACGGCTCCGAGCACGTCTGCGTGGACGAATCGAACTCCTCGTAGCGGTGGCTCTTGAAAAGCACCTCGACCTTCATCTACCGTATTCCCCCTTCCTTGGACCCTAGCGGGTGTTGGCGTGCTCCTCGGGCGTGTTGTCCCCGGCCAGCTTGGCGGAGGACTCGCGCATCTGCTCGGACTCGCCCTTGAGGGTCGCGCCCTGCTCCTTGGCAGCCTCGCGCTCAGCTGCCTTCTCGGCCTTGAAGCCCTCGTTGGCTGCCTTAAGGCCCTTGACCAAATCCCAAGGCTTGACCTCGTACTTCTTGTACGGGTTCTGCTCATCACCGGCCTTGCCCGTCCAGACCTGAACAGGTTCATCGGCCTTGAAGCCGATGGTGACCTGCTCGCCGGAGAGCATCTGCTGCTTCATGCGCTCGTTGAGGAACACGTCGCAGGAGTAGTGGCCGAGGTCGATGCCGTTGACCTTGGTGCCCTCCGGGAAATGAACGTAGGCCTTCTCGAAAGTTCGACCGTCCTTGGCGGTGAACTCGTGCGGCGTGAGGAACGCCGCAGGCATCTTGACGTTGGCGTACTTCGCGTTCTCTGGCATGTCTATCACTCATCCTTTCTGTCCATAGAGTGCCTAAGACACCCTATATTGTATATCAATCGGCAGGTGGTGAAGGGAAACCACACCATCTGGGTAGCGGTTGCCCTAACGGCTCCTGCGCTTGTCGTCCTTTTCCTCGACTTCATCCTCGGCATCCACATGCGCGGTCAACGCGGCAGCCGCCGCGCGGGCGCGGGTCGATTCCCCGTGGATGGAGACCGGGCGCTCTTGCACCGCACTGGACACCACGCGTCCATGCGAGGTCACCTGAACCGCCTCCCGTAGGACGGCACAGCCATCTTCATACTCGTCGGCATCGTCATGCGAGGGTGCCTGCACGTCGAGGAGCGATTGGGTGACGGAGACGGTCATGTCATCCGCGTCGAGATAGGTGTCGCGTTCAAGTCCCATCTGGCATCCCTCCTAGCGCTCATCTTTGCCATCGGGTGCATCGGTGCCGCTGTTATTCTCGGCGAGCTTGGCGGATGCCTCGCGGGACTCCCTCACGGCCTGCTTGAGGCTCATGCCCTGCGGACGCTTGCGGTAATCGGAGATGGGCCTGTCCCCATGGGAGTCGAGCAGGTCATCGACCTTGCGGGAGTCCTCGTAGGTCGCGCCCTTCATTACATCGTAATCATGGCCGTCCACGGTAACCACGGTGCCGCAGCCCTTGAGGTCGATGCCGGAGGTCTCACGCGTGTCCACGAGGTTGAAGCGGTAGCCCGCCGCCACCGCGATTTTCTCGGGCTGCTGCGAGATGGCGGGGGAGGGCAAGGGAGACTCATTGAGCCAACTATCATAGACCTCATCGTAGGTGTATCCATAGCGGTTGCACAGCTCCTCGAAGACGCGCTCGCGCACCACGGAATCGCCCGCGCCGATGGAATCGTAAAAGCCGGTACCCGACGGTATCGCCGCGAGGGCGTCATCGAAGGTAAGGTCGAGGTTGAGTTCGGCCCCAAGCTCATCGTTGGGGAAGGCGGATGTATACCACTCGCGCACGTTGTCGATATTCAGAAGACCTTCGGGGACGGGTTTGTCAGATTTCAGGCTCGACATCGTTTCGGCGAGGGAGATTTCCCCCGATACATCCATGAGGTTTCCCTTGCCGAAGATACCGGACTCGGCGAGTTCGTCGGTCGAGTGGTAGGTCGCGACATGATGACTGTAATCGCCGTCTGCGGTGATGTCGTGCGCGGTCAGCTCAAGGTTCTCCAAATCACCGCCCTGCCTCGCTATCTCGTCGAGGAGTTCATCAGGCGTATACGAAAACACCTCGACCGTCGGGTCCTCGTAATCGGTGAGGTAGCTCACGATGAGGTCGCCGGTCTCGGGGTTGTAGTACGCGGCGTTGTACATCGACAGCTCGCCCTTGATGCGGGCGACCTCGAATGCGGCATCCGCCTCGTGCTCAACGGCCTTCGCGAAGCCGTCCACGAGGGTGTCGGTGTCCCTGCAATCCCATTCCTCATCGCCGCGCATCTCCTCGCATTTGTCGATGAGACTCTTGTATTGGCCCTCCCACTGACCGCGCTCAGCCTCGCGACTGAGCATATCGCGGACACTGGCTGTGAGGATTCCGATGTTATCGAAAAGATAGTCGATGCCATGGTCCTGCGCCATAGCGCCCTCGACCACATAGAGGCCCTTGATTAGCTCGACGGCCTTAACTGGCATCTCGCTGGTGTCAGCGACCATCTGGCGGAGCGTTTCGCCATGCGCCCCGACGTTCATGGCTGGTAGGTCCTCCTCTTTGAACTCGCGCTCGTTGGAGAAGACTTCACCGCCGAAACCGTAGTCGTTTTCCCAGATGGCATAGGCCTCTTCAAGGCTGTCGATGCCGTCACGGTCAACGAGGTCGAGTCCCTGCACGAACTCCTTGAGGCTGTGCCCGTGTTCAATCATCCATTCGAGCTGATAGCGCTCGTAATCGGTGAGCATGTTCCATCACATCCTTTCCTTATCGGGCATCTAGCCCGATGTCATGTTTTTCCGTACCATCCGCCATCTCAGCTGACGCGGCCTTCATGGCTTGAGCCTCGCCCCCGAGGGTGATGCGGTCGTTACCGGGCATTCCGCGCGTACTGTGCAACTGGTGACACTCGATTGCCCTGTCGAAGCTGCCCGGTTCGGTTGCATCGAAACCGTAGAGATGGGTTTCGCCGATTCGGTCGATGGGACACACCTGCTCATGCCCAAGGTAGTCGATATAGGAGAGTATGCGGTTGCCCTTGCGGCTCACGCGCTCATGGCAGCATTCGGGATGCTCATGGGCGAACGCGGCCACCGTGTCGGGGGCGAATCCATGCTCCTCTCGGTATGCACGATGACGGTCCAACTGCTCAATCCTCGCAGCCCGCATGGCCTCGCGCACGGCCCTCTCTTCCTCGATGGCCTGTCTATGCAGCGCATCGCGCTCCGCGACCTCGGCATCGGTCATCGGTCGGAACGACCCGCAGACCGCATCCTCATCGAGCTTGTAGAAATCCGTCTCGTTGAAGAACTTGGAGGTGTGGTGCCACGACGATTTGTGGAAGAACCGCTCGAACATATCATCCTTGCGCATACCCTTGAGCACATCGGGGTCGAAGGACATGTCGAACTCATCACAATAGGATTGGATGGCCGCGACCATGGCTTTTTTCGTCCATTTGCTATTGGGCATCTCGCCGTCCTCGTAAGCCTCGGCGGCGCGTCGTGACATCGAGTGGCCGATGTACCCCGAGTTCACGTCCATCATCGGTGCCTCCTAAGAGAGGTCGGGGATGAAGGAAGGCTCACGCTCATCGACAGAGCCGTCGGCGGAGAGCGCCTGAGATGCCCTGCGCATGGACTCGGCCTCGGCTTTCAGGGAGATGCCCCTATCGACGAAGGCCTCGGGGGAATCGCCGTCGCCGCCGTTCGGCTCGATGTTGTCCACCGCATCTGCAATCATCTCGTTGCCCATCTCGGCGAGGCGGTCGTGGAAATTGCTGTTAAGCCATCCGTTGTCGAAGCCGAGTTCTTTTAGCGTGGCATTCACGTTCGCATCGTTCACTTCGAGACCGGCGTTCTCAAGGGCGGATTCGATGTCGGCGCGGTACCAGAAGTCAGGGCAGATGACCTCCTCACCGGCGTCGGAGATGGTGCGGCTCTCAAGGTCTGCCGCCGCGCTGGCGAGGGAATCGTAGTAGGTGCCGTGACCCCAGTGCCCGGTCTCCTCATCATAGCCGTGCGCCACGATGAACTCTCGGCTGCCGTCGGCCATCTTGTGCATCACGAGCGCGTCATCACCGTTGCGGTCGATGGGGACGTGATTCTCCTTCCACGCGGCGATTTCTGCGGTCTTGTCCATGCCTTTCTCCTTTCCGGGAGCATCGGCCCCATGTTCAGCCATGTGCGATTGCACGGCATTTCTCACGTTCTCGGGGGACGCGATGACCCAACCGTCCTCGGAGGCGATTTGAGCGAACACCTCATCGCGCGGGTCGATTAGCGGAGCATTCTCCTCGCCGTCCTCGATGATGGTCTCGATGCTGTCGGTGATGTAACCCGTGTAGTTCAACCCGCCCACGATGTCCTCGTATAGGTCGAAGTCGGGATTGTCGATGACCGCCAGCAGGTTCGGGTCGTCGAGGTGGACGTATGTATTGGCGATGCTTCCCGTGTAGTTATATTCCCACCAGAACTCGCCGGTCTGAGGGTTGTAGAGGTCCTTGCCAGAAGCCAGTGCCTCCTTGACCGCCTGCGGCGTGTCGAGGTGGATGTCCTTGCCGTCATTCACCATGTCCATGTGCTATCTCCTTGCCTTGTTGTACTTGCCCTTGGGCTTGCTATCGAACATCGGCTCTATCGTACCGTCCTTCTTGAGCTTCGCCTTGCAGTCGAAGGTCTTGCCCGTCGTCTTGGATATGCAGCCGGTGAGCTTCACCGCCTTGCCTTCGAGCAACGATGCAGCCTGCTTCGCCGTGAACATCTTGCCGCACCAGCCCAGCAGCTTGAAACCGCAGCCCGCGACTTGCTTCCAAGTCCCGTCCTCCTGCTTCTCGCTCTTGTTCGAGGAGCAGGTGTAGAAGGCCTTGCCGGACTTCGACTTGCGCTGCACCACGTCCGCGCCGCAGAGAGGGCACTTGCCCACGACCGTGGCCTTGGGCGCGATGCTCGCACCGACGTAGGCGGTGTCCTGATGGCCCTTGAAGACCTCGATGACGCTCTGTTGCAGGGCGTTCACATCCGTGTTGCCCTCGGCGATGTCCTGCTGGATGAGCCACCAGCGGGCGG
>ENA-OZLG01000227-OZLG01000227.1-human-gut-metagenome-genome-assembly--contig:-NODE-227-length-13291-cov-5.414853_pt1 | contig 13291 bp, 10 predicted proteins | sample MGYA00244838_ERZ653788 | MGnify/ENA primary metagenome ERZ653788 (study PRJEB26926, sample SAMN06164843) | human gut metagenome | biome: ENVO:00009003; feature: ENVO:2100002; material: ENVO:00002003...
ACGAGATCCTGAGATGTCTCGTGGGCTCGGAGATGTGTATAAGAGACAGGTAGGGGTCGGTGCCGTAGCCGGAGACTTTTTCAAAGTTGGTCTCGGTCAGCTTTTGCAAAATGGCGGGGTGTGCACCCTCGCAGTAGTCGTTTTCAAAATACAGCATGGCAAAACGCTCCTCTATGTTATTTTAAACAAAGCAGTAACTCTATTCTACATCGCAGAAAAAACTCTGTCAAATCCAAAACGGTGCACAGTACACGCAATGTGCTGCAGAATGTTTACAAACGCCGGAAAGACGGCAAAAAACGCTTGCACAGCCGACACCGTAACCGCACTGCCTACAAAAAATGCGAAAGTATGATCCTTTCCAAAAAGATGAAAAGTTTTTTGAAAAAGTGCTTGACAATTTTGCTGCATCTGGTATAATAACTATCGTTCCCGGCGCTGCGGTGCAGGAACACAACAGAATATGCGGATATGGCGGAATTGGCAGACGCGTTAGATTCAGGTTCTAATCGGGGCAACTCGGTGGAGGTTCAAGTCCTCTTATCCGCACCATGACGAATGTTCTTACAGCATTTAGCTGTCAAAGAACATTCGTCATTTTTTATTTGCTAAATAGCGACATCACAGGGGGCGTAGTTTACAACTACGCCTTTTCTTGTATTCACCGACACATCGGGTGTCGGTAAAGGAAGTGCGCTTGGAATCTCGATGGTGCCCACGCAGTTGTAGTGAATGCGGAGCCGCTGCTCCCATACACCGTTGACCTTTTCTGCATTGAACACTTCGATTTTTTCAACCAGTTCATTCAGCATCCGGGGTGTCAGCTTTTTTGCTCTGGTGTACTTGCGAACCAGACTGATGAACATATCCGTTGTCATGGTGCGGCTGCTCTGCTTTTCGATTTCGGAGCGAAGCTGTTTGATTTTCTCGGTCAGCTCCTTTTGCTCGTCCTCATATCTCCGGGACATTCTGGAAAAGCGTTCGTCAGAGATTTTGCCGGAAACATTGTCCTCATAGATGCGCTCAAAGAGGCCATCCAGTTCTTCGTCACGGGCAAGGAGAGCTTTCAACTCTTTCTCTTTCAGCTTGCGGTCGGCTTCGTCCGCCTGCTGGGAGTGCCCGATAACAGCTTTCAGAAAGTCGTCCTCGTAGAGGCTGGCAAACTTGGTCAGCCGCCGAATCTCGCCCAGCACCACTTCTTCCAGAAAGTCTACCCGGATGTAGTGGGTGGATTGGCAGGTGCCACGGTTGCCCTTGTAGTTGGAGCAGTTGAAATACTTGATTTCCGGGTTGCCCTGATTGAAGTGGAAATGCAGATTGCAGCCGCAGTCTGCGCAGACAAGTAAGCCAGAGAACATATTGTGTTCTCCGTTGCTGGTACGACGTTTGCGCATTTTTCCGCGTTTCTGCTGTACCTGCTCAAACACGGCACGTTCAATAATGGGTTCGTGAACATCTTGGAACACCACCCAATTTTCCGGGTCGTTATGAATCCGCTTCTTGTTCTTGTAGGACTTGGAGTAGGTTTTGAAGTTCAGAACATCACCACAATACTCCTGCTGGTACAGAAGATGGGTAATCGTGGAGCCATTCCACTTGGTAGCGGGCCGTATCTTGCTCCTTCCGGGACGGCCGATGCCTTTCTGAATCCAGTAGGCCTGCGGCGTCAGGATGCCTTCCTTTTCAAACTGGGTGGCAATCTGTTCCGTGCCAAAGCCCTCCAACGTCATATCAAAAATGCGCCGGACAACTTGTGCAGCTTCTTCATCAATGACCCAATGCTTGGGATTGTTCGGGTCCTTGATATACCCATAGGGAGGAAGTCCCATAGGTTCGCCGGAGTTGCCTTTGATTTTATTACTGATACGGCGTTTCTTGCTGATGTCGCGGGCATACCACTCATTGAACAGGTTTCGGATGGGTGCCAGTTCGTTTTCTCCCTCGGCCGTGTCGATGTTGTCCGAAACGGCAACAAGTCGGATGTCATGGTCCGGGAAAAATTCTTCTGTCAGCCGTCCGACCTCAATATAGTTTCGGCCCAGACGGGAAAGGTCTTTGACGAACACAGCGGCGGCTTTTCCTTGTTCAAGCTGCTGCATCATTTCAACGAAACCGGGACGGTTCATGGTCACGCCGGAAATGCCATCATCCAGAAAGTGAACCAGATTGGTATAGCCTTTTTCCTTTGCAACTTTGGTGAGCAGCTTCTTTTGGTTGCCGATGCTGTAACTCTCGCCTTCCAAATTATCATCACGAGAAAGACGCTCATAGAGAAAAGCGGTTGCTTCACGGGATTTCTTGTTACTCGACTGTTTCATACTCGCTCCTTTCTTGGGACAGTCGAATAGCAAATTCACTTGTACACCTATATTATAACACAATCCGCTTTCTCTGTCCGCTGCCTCCCGAAAGGTCATTATAATTTTTCGCTTTCGGATTTCATCAGCCGGAGAAGAACTTCTCCTAAGGTCTGGGAACTTTCTTCTTTGAACACCGGCTCAACGATAAAGGAGCGATTGCCAATACGATAAGTCGAATCCAGAGTAAGCATCTCTGGATTTTTTGTTTTTTCAGGGTTTGTCTTTTTCGCTTGCATCGTAAAAATCCCCTTTCTTAAAAATCAAAAAATGAGCCAACGGATGGCTGCTGGCGGCAGCCCACGGGAATCTCACCCCTGCATTCCTCATGCAGCCCTACTCATTGCCTGCGACGCTCTGAACGCTCGGACTTTGACGGTAAGGGAGTATCAGCCTGCCTGTATGTCATGGCCCGCAAGCAGCCGCGCTTGCATTGCGGCGTGGTGGTGATCGCTCCACTTTTCAGAGAAAAGCATCATGGCGCACCCGTCGTCCGGCTCGATACAGACAGCAACGTATCCGTTTGCCCTATAATGCACCGCCATTGTCCTGCGGGCATATTTTTCAAGGTGCTGTCCCGAAACGTGGAAAGGGTCAGACCGTTTCGGCTCTGGTCACAATAGAGGAAATAAGTTTGATTTCCAGATGGCGTTTCATGTACTCGTCTATGCACACATGGGGCTGGCCGTGCTTGTCGTAGAGAATGCCTGTACAGAGCTTGTTGATATAGCCTCTGTAATGTCGCAAAACCTGTTCAACTGCATCGGTGTCCCCAGCGCAGGCAGAGCGAATCACCGAGAGCGGTAAAAAATCTCTGCTCGTGTGTTCATAGGAGTTCATTTACGCCTAACCTCCCTCCGGCAAGTGCGCCTGTAGTTCTTTTCGCAGCTCATTCAGCGTTTTTGTCCGGTGGCGCTGTACAGCACTCCGGGACATTCCCATGAGGTCGCCAATCTCGCCATCGCCCAGTTCCAGAACGCAAAACAGAATCAAAATGCTTTGTTCTTGCTTTGGCAGAGCGGCAAACGCATTGGCAACAAGTTCATTGTCGATGTGCAGATCACAGCCGTAGGATGAAAATACAAATTCTTCACTTGGATAATGGTCTACACTCGTGAGCTGCCCCAGTTCTTCCAACGAAAGAACGCTGAATGACTTTTCACGGTCAAGCAGACGTTTCTTATTTCGGTGATAGTTCCGGGCCTCATTTCGCAGCACCGCTTTGCAGAACGCATCGAATCGGTACTGTTCGCCATCGTTGCGAGGGATAGCTTCCATCTTCTCACCCCCTTTCCGTGGGGATGTCGGGTGGATTTTTCCCTTTCCGCTAATATGACACCTGAAATACCCGATTCTACCCGCTTTTTTGAAAATTTCCAAAAATATTTTTGAAACAGGCAGCTTTTCAGGCGGCAATAGAAAAGCTCAGCAGACCGAAAACGGCCAACCGGGCATAATGGCAGCACGAAACGCGCAGTGGCTACATCGTATAGTACATAGCAAAAGCCCTGCTGACCCTGTGCGGGAGCAAGGCTTTTTTTGACAGTTCAAAGCTAGGCGTTCGATAGAATATCAGGCGCATGGCGGCATCCTCCTAGCGGCCGCCATACGGACGATGAAACGCGCTGATAAGCAAAAAGAACCGGCGGCCCTGATTTTCTCAAAAGCCGTCGGTTCAAAATAGGTACACAAAATCACCTGCTCAAACCAACGGCTTTTTATTTCCCCTTAGTCGGGGCAGGCTCATGTGCTATATGATTGTTCTTTCTTAAAGGCGTCTTTCAGCCATTCATAGATTTCTGCGCTAATATCGCATTCGGTTCAGCAGGTATCACCCCTGCCGCTTTATTTTCTATCAAGCCGATATTTTTTGCTCTGCGTTCCACATAGCAGCATATTTTCCGCCTTTTGCAAGCAATTCTTCGTGTGTTCCCGATTCAGCAATCTGTCCATCACCCATTACAAGGATTTGATCTGCATTTTTGACAATGGAAAGGGTATGAGCAATCATTACCACTGTCTTTTTCTCTTTTAATAGATTAGCGATGGCCTGCTTTACGGCAAGCTCATTTTCAATGTCAAGAGATGCTGTTGCTTCATCCAAGAGCAGGATGGGGCTATTTTTCAGTATAGCGCGGGCTATTGAAATTCGCTGACGCTCACCGCCAGAGAGAAGATTTCCATTCTCGCCAGTCAGCGTATCGTATCCCTTTTCCATCTTACGGATGAAGCTGTCACAGTTGGCTTCCCGGCAGGCAGCCTCGATTTCTGCGTCCGTAGCATTAGGACGGGCGTGTCGGATATTATCCCGGATGGTATCATCAAAGAGAAATACGTCTTGGTCTACCATAGAAACTTGTTCCAGAACCCGCTCGGCGGCTACATGGTTAATGGGCTTACCTCCAATAGAAATCGTCCCGCCCGTTGCTTCGTAATATTTTGCAATCAGGTTCAAAATGGTGGATTTGCCAGAACCAGAGTCTCCGACAATGGCTGTGAGTTTTTGATCCGGCACCGTAAAGGTAGCATGCTTTAGTACCGGCTCACCGGGTACATACGAAAAATCTACATTGTCAAAGATGATTTCATGGGTGGTTGTGTGAAGCGGCTCCATACTGCCTGTTTCCTCCGGCTCATTCATTACACCCAAGATTTTGTTCTTCGAAATCATCAGGTTTTTATAACTGGTGAGGTCTACAAAAATCGAGTTGGCCAGCTTTGCACAGAACAAGGGCAGCATACAAATCAAAAGGTAGTCTACCGTGTTCAGCGTCCCCGCAGCCCAAGGTGTATAAGCCAGCCAGATAACCAGCGGACAGGATAGCCAGCTCAAGATGCCAAATCCTGTACCAATCGGCAGCACTTTTGCCTCGTATACAAAACTAATACGGCTAAACTCCCGCATGGCGTTAATAACGGTTTTGTTCTTCATACCGCCTACACCATAAGCACGGAAAGTCTGAATGCCAGAAACATATTCAACAATGCTGCTGACATTCTCCGCACAAATATCGTTCTTTTCTTTTCCGTATTTCTGCACCATGCGGAAAGAAAGCCACAAGCCGGGGATTAAAAGAAGGTCAGCAATCAACAGAATAATTCCAGCCGGGACATAAATCGTCATAACAAAAACGATCAACATGAACGACAAGGCAAAATTCTTTGCCAAATCTCCGACCTTATGAGTCAGAATTTTTTCATAGTTGTTTACATCGCTTGTGATGGTGTTGATATAATCGCCGGTCTGTCCCTGCGTAAACCGGGACAGCGGGATGCGCTTCAAATGGTCACCCATAAAAAGCCGAATATTCTTGCTGACCTCTGCACCGCCAATCTGCGCTTTGGTATAACCATAGCTGTAAATCAGGATACGGAGAAGAAAAATCACTGCAATGATACCAGTCAGAGTCAGAACTCGGTTCATATCAAATTGACTCGACCACAAAAACTGCATAACAGAGTAAAGCAGCATAAACAGGCTGCCGGAGAGAATTCCTTCCAGAACGGTTCCGCCGACACCAATATAGAAATTGCGGTTCTTTTTCAATACATCATGCTCATTCATGCTGCTCACCGCCCTCCAACTGATAAGTGATATTCCGGGCTGTTTCGTAGTCATCCCACGCTTTTCGATAGTAGGCGTTGTTCTTCCGAACTTCCTCATGGGTACCAACGCTGGTAATTGTATGGTTTTCCACCACAGCCACCCGGTTGCACATTTTCAAAGCACTCAAACGATGTGCTACTACAATAACTGTTTTGCCTTTGCATAGATTTTGAATGGCTTTATCAATCTCCATCTGATTTTCCGGGTCAGAGGCACTTGTGGCCTCGTCCAAAATCAAGATGGGTGCATTTTTCAGAATTGCGCGGGCAATCGCAATCCGCTGCTTTTCTCCGCCGGAAAAGCGGGAGCCGAAACTGCCCACTTTTGTGTCATATCCATCCGGCAGGGACATGATAAAGTCATCAATCTGTGCCTCTTTTGCAGCAGCCCGCACTTCTTCCAGAGTAGCGTTACTACCCATGCGGATATTTTCCAACACACTGTCACGGGTGAGGAAAGTCTTTTGAAACACGATGGCTATATTTTTCAGAATGGTATCGTAGTCAAGTTCCTCGACATTTTTGCCGCCAATCAGCACTTCGCCTTCCTGCACATCGTAGAACCGGGAAATAAGTTCAATCACAGTGCTTTTACCGGCACCAGATCGGCCCACAAGAGCCATGCGCTCACCATCATGGATTTTGAGGTTGACACCATGCAGTACATCGGTTTTACCGTCATAAGAAAATCGTACATTCCGAAGTTCAATATCATGTTTTTGGGGGAAGTCTGTTCCACCCTCATAAATCGGAATATCCAGTATCTCTTTGGTTTTGGTAATCGCGTTCAGTACATTTGCAAAGTTTGTTCCCAATTCCTGCAAAGGTCGAATTTCCGTTAAATACATAGAGCCGACATACACAAACAACAGAAGCGCACTGGCTGTCAGCGAACCTTTCAGGAAAAACATCCCGCCTATCGGAACCATCAGCAGCATTCCACATTCAATGATAACGACAAATGCGGCATATGGAGGCCCCATACGCCGGGAAGTCTCATTCCACATGGCGTTTTCCTCTTGGATTGCGTCAGACAATTTTCGGAACGACTTACTCCCCATGTTATAGGCTTTAATCAGTTTCATTCCGCTGATGTATTCAATCATAACGGAGTTCAGTGCAGTAATGGATTGGTTGGCTCGTTCCATCAGGTCATCTGTATTGCGGAACATTATCCCCATTACTACCACGGCCAGAACCAGAGGGATAAGGGAAATCAACGCCAATGGAACATTAACGGTCATCAAATAAATAAAGATGACTACCGGTCCAACCAGATAGCACACAAGGTCGGGAAGATTATGCGCCAGAAAGAGCTCCAGCTTTTCAATATCTTCATTCAGAACCGTTTTAATATCCCCTGTTCGCCGTTCATTTAGGGCACCCAAAGGCGCTCTGGCCATGTGTTCCGCCACCATACAGCGCACTTTGAACAGTGCGCCATACGCGCCTTTATGGGCAGCCACGCCGGAACATCCGAACAGTACAAAACGCAGGGTGACAGCAGCGGCAATCATTGCCACAGTCTGCACCACAAGTTCTTTTGTGCAGGCATTGTTGAATGTGGCATCCATCAACCTGTAAATCCCAATGTATGGGACAATAATACACAGCCCGCTGCACATGGACAGCAGGATTGCCAGAAACAACCAAAATTTCTGTTCTCCGGCCCAATGGAGCAGCAATGCCATACTGTTTTCTTTTTTCTGCTTCATAGACTACCTCGCCTTTCCATCTGAACGACCTAGGCCGCCCTCTCTGTCCCCTGCGGGGACATTCACCTTGACAGAGAAAAGCTCTCTCAATTTCGGGAGGGCCTCCATTGTAACTGATACGTCATCGGGCATTTCGCCTTCGTCAAAATGCAAGACACGAGAACAGGTACGGCAGACAAACTCAAAATCATGGGTGACAATGAAAATGACTTTTCCCATATCGGATAATCGCCGGATCAGTCCCGCCACCTGCGTCATACTGTCAAAGTCAAGACCGCTGGTCGGTTCATCAAATACAAGCAAGTCTTTCCCACAAATCATGCTGACAGCTACAGCTACTCGTTGCTTTTGACCGCCAGAAAGCGTGTTTGGATGGCGCTCCCGATATTGGGTAAGGCCTAATTCCTCCAAAGTTGCATTTACCAGTGTTTGATCTGGATTGCGTATACCAAAGGAACACTCTGCCTCCACGCTGTCAGCGAAAAGTTCATAATTCACATCCTGCATAACCATGTAAGAGCGTTTCAGCCTTTCCTTACGCTCAATCGGCTTGCTTTCCCACAAAAATTGTCCACCGCAGTCTTTGTGAAGCCCACAGAGAGCGCGGGAAAATGTAGTCTTTCCAGCTCCGTTGTGGCCGACCACACCAATCACTTCGCCCTTTCCGGCGGATAGCTCAATGTCATGCAAAATTGTTTGCTTCTTGTAACGTAGCGTCACATTCCGCAGCTCCAATACAGGGGGAGGCGCAGGCAAGTGGGCTTTTGGCGGGAATACCGCCTGTAGATCAACAGCCCGCAGCCCCATGTGTTCACGCTCATGTTCCGATAGCTGCCGAAATTCTTCCGGGGTATAAATCCCTTTGATTTCTCCTTTTTCCAGATAAACGACTCGGTCGGCCAGTTCCATCAGGTAGTACAGCCGGTGTTCTGCTATCAAAACCGTTTTGCCCTGCTTTTTTATCAGCCGCAAATGCTCTCTCAACTCCTGAATGGAAGTCATATCCAAATTGGAGGACGGTTCATCCAGCAAATAAATCTGTGGGTTCATGGCATAAACAGAAGCAAAGGCGATTTTCTGCTTTTCTCCGCCGGACAACTCAAAAATATTCCGGTTCCGTAGCTTTTGAATATGCAAATCTTCAGTTGTCTGCTCTACTCGCTCAGCCAATTTCTCAGGAGGGCGAGCTTCATTTTCAATTCCAAAGGCAATCTCACTGTCTGTATCAACATTGAAAAACTGCGTCCGTGGATTTTGGAAAACGGAGCCAACCTTAGCGGCAATCTGATACATGGGGATATTGCTGATTTCCTGACCATCTACCAGAACACGACCATGAATATCTCCCTGATAAAACTGAGGGATCAGTCCATTCACCAGCCTTGTGATCGTTGTTTTTCCGCACCCGCTGCGGCCACAGAACAGGACACATTCTCCGTCCGAAATTTTCAAATTGATGTCATGCAGCCCGCCATGTTCCTGTCCTGTATAGGAAAACGATACATTTTCAAACTCAATCAACCGATCACACCTCCCCGCACACATAATTCAAAAATCAGATAAGCTACGGCAACGGCCATGACGCCCCAGTCGGCAGCTCCGCATTTTATCTGGACAAGGCAGGTGCGTGGATTGGGATTTTCAATTCCACGGGTGACAGAAGCAACAGAAAGATCATCCGCTGCTTTTGAAGCTGCCATCAACAAAGGCACATAAATACACTCAACTGTCATGCCCGGATGTGCTAAAAAGCTCGCCAGAGAAGGCGAAACATCTCTCATCCGCATAGCGTCCTTGATATAGCGCCAGTCCTCTTGAATAGTTGGAATGTACCGCAGCATAACTGCCATAGGAATTACTAACTTTTTGGGTGCGCGGACACGGTTCATAGCAGACAGGAACTCATTGACTTTTGTAGTAGTCAGAACAATCCCAGCCAAGGTTCCGCACGCATAGACCTTATGAAACAAGCCTAAAAAGGCAATAAACATTGTCCGCAGCGTGCCTGTCATTTCTGCCATGATCCAAACTGTCAGGGCACAGATGACCGCATAAAAGCATACAGCCTTAATGACATATTTCCACTTTCCAAAGAAAGTCCCCAATATCGCAATCAGCATAACAAGGATAAATTGATATGCAAGTGAGGGCGCAAACATGGACGATAAAACACACATAAGAATAAGAAAGAGCTTGGCCCGTGGGTCGAGCCAAAGCCCTTTCTTGTGGCGTTTACCGCTCATGCTGTAATACCTGCTTTTTCAAACTGCTTTTTCAGCATTTTGCAGCCTACAAAAGCGCTGATCGCAGATGTAATGATAACAGCAGCAAACATGGCAATCAGGATGCCGGTATTTGCAGTTGCCTGCATGGTGTCGATGTAACTCTGTTCAGTTCCGTTTCCCAGCATGGTCTGCGCCCAGCCGTTGGGGTCAACAAAGAACACGATATATGAACCAGTGCCACCGAGGGAGAACAGGATATAAGACAGGCTGTTGAGTTTTTTGCTTTTGTACTGTCCTGCGCCAGCAACAAAGTCCGCGACAATCGCCATGATCAGGTAGCCCAATGCAAAAGCCCAGTGCATACCAGTCACGAACCAAATAATACCCATGATAACGCCCATTATAGAAAGGCTCCAACGCTTATGTACTTTTGCAATCAGCAAAAGATAAATGGGGCCAGCAAGCAGCCCACCTCCTGCCGGCATGAAAAAAGTAAGCACGGGATTCGTTGCAAAAAAGACACCGCCCACCAATACAAAAACAAATAACAGTGCGGTAAAAATGCCAGTTGTTACAAGGTCTTTCACAGTCAGACCTTTGTTCATAGAATTTACTTGATTACTCATTTTGAGCCTCCTACCTTTCGTTGTCTTGACGCGACAAGCGGTTTGTGATATTCTTCGATTAGATGCTGCTAACCGTTATCTAATACGGTACACTCGTGACGAACAGCATTCAATAGGTTTCGGCGATGTTCGTCCGTTCCTTTCAAAGGTTCGTCCAATCGTTGTAAAAAAGGAGGCGGTCTACTTTCATGTCTGAAATCATCGATCAGCTTTATGCGCCCCTGCTTGCGGAACACGGTTTTATCCGTGACTCGGATAACCAGCAATACGGGGCATTGGGTATCTGCTGGAAACTTTCTCCCGAAGTCGGAGAAGGTACCTACTGGACTTATGGACAGAAAGACCTATACGATATTAAAATTCACAATTTTTCTTTCCACAAGGATTTCATGCTGGAATGTTCTTTGCCAGAATGTTTGAGTATTACGCAGTATGATTCTATCTCCGGGGAAGAGTTATCGCCATACCGCAGACTGTCTGCCGGCTGCATCAAAACGTTTATCGGAGGCTATGCGCCATACAAGGCTTTGATACATAAGAACATTCCAATCCGTTCGGTTGGAATCGAGATTGCACCCGCATATTATGAAGATTATCTGAAGAAACTGTACCCTGAGGCACAGATCAATCCGATTGACGCCTTCCGCAAAATCGACCAAACATCAGATTTTCCTGCGATGTCACGGTTGCTTACGGAGATTAAGGACTATCGCGGAGAAGGGATTGCCGCAAAACTTTTTTATGAGGGAAAAGTCGCAGAAGCAGTTTCAATGGTAGTGGAATATCAGAAGAAGCATCCTGATAAACCAGTTCATAAGCTCTCGCAGCAGGATATAGAAAGTATCCAGACGGTCGCTTCATACCTTAGTGACCATTATGCTTTTGACATTCCTCTTGAAAGGCTGACGCAGATTGCCTGCATGGGGACAACGAAACTGAAAAGCTGTTTTAAGAAATACCACGACTGCACCATCACAGAGTATATTCAGCAGCGGCGCATGAGCCAAGCAGAATATCTGCTGGCATACACAGAGCTGACAGTCGGACAAGTTGCCCAAACAGTGGGGTATTCCACTTCAAGCCGATTTGCAGAATTGTTCCGCAAAAGCACTGGATTGTTGCCATTAGAGTATAGAAAAATCGCGCAACGAAAGTAGAATGAGAGCCAGAATAAACTCTGGCGCGCGCGTCTGATTTTCAAGTGGAACTATAAAGTGTAAGCTGAATGGATTTTGCATCATTTCGCCAATCATCCATGAACTATAAAATGTATATGGGTGATGCAGAATGGCGAAAATCGAGGACTGTCCCGGCTTTGAAACGTTCGGAGCGGATGTCAAGGCAGCACGAAAAGCAAAACAGCTTTCCCGCAGTGCGCTGGCTGACATGATACATTGTGACAGTCGGTATCTTGCGAATATCGAGAACGAAGGCACGCTGCCCAGCCTGCCGGTGGTGATTCAGCTGATAAAAATATGTGGTCTGCCCGTGGAGCGGTACTTCAACCCGGAACTCATGCGGGAAGAAAGTGCGGAACGTCAGCGGGTCAGCCACAAGCTGCAGCTTTGCCCGGAAGAATACTTACCTATCGTAGAAGGTGCCATTGATGGTGCTCTGCGGATTCATCAACAGTAAAAAGAAAACTGTGTGTCTAAACGGTCACGCATGGTCATTGAGAGGATGCAAAAAGCGTCCTCTTATTTTTTTGCATTTTGCGAGCAGAACGGGGGTGTTGTGGTGTCATAGTAGTGGGGAAAGGTAACGTAGCAAGCATAGGGAGTGTAGCCACTCCCGGCAGAAATGCTTGCTGGGGAGTACCCCAGACCCCCAAGAAACGAGGTGAAACTATGACGAACCGAACCCGAAAAATTGTTCTGCGTGTTCCCGTGACGCCGGAGGAACGGGAACTTATCCGGCAGAAGATGGCTCTGCTGCATACCCGGAACTTTTCTGCATACGCCCGGAAGATGCTGATAGACGGTTATGTTGTCCACATCGACACCACCGACATCCGGGCGCAGACCGCCGAACTGCAAAAGATTGGTGTCAACGTCAATCAGATCGCGCGGCGGCTGAACAGTATGGGGCCGCTGTATGCACAAGATGTTGCGGACATCAAAGGAGCGCTGGCGCAGATATGGCAGTTACAAAGATACATCCTATCAAGTCAACGCTGAAAAAGGCACTGGACTATATCGAGAATCAGGTCAAGACGGATGAAAAAATGCTGGTATCCTCCTTTGCCTGCTCCTACGAAACCGCCGACATCGAATTTGAACTGCTGCTGTCACAGGCCATGCAGAAAGGCAACAATCTGGCCCACCACTTGATACAGTCTTTTGCGCCGGGCGAAACCACGCCGGAGCAGGCCCACGAGATTGGCCGACAGCTTGCAGATGAAGTCCTGCAAGGCAAATACCCCTATGTGCTGACAACGCACATTGACAAGGGGCACGTCCACAACCACATCATTTTCTGTGCTGTGGACATGGTGAACCAGCGGAAGTATGTTTCCAACCGGCGGAGCTATGCTTATATCCGGCGCACCAGTGACCGACTTTGCAAGGAACACGGCCTGTCCGTGGTAATGCCCGGCCAAGACCGGGGCAAGAGCTATGCCGAGTGGGACGCACACCGCAAGGGTACGAGCTGGAAGGCAAAGCTGAAAACCGCCATAGATGCAGCCATCCCGCAGGCCAAGGATTTTGACGATTTTCTGCGGCTCCTGCAGGAGCAGGGCTATGAGGTCAAACGGGGCAAGT
>ENA-OZLG01000263-OZLG01000263.1-human-gut-metagenome-genome-assembly--contig:-NODE-263-length-11671-cov-4.203685_pt1 | contig 11671 bp, 11 predicted proteins | sample MGYA00244838_ERZ653788 | MGnify/ENA primary metagenome ERZ653788 (study PRJEB26926, sample SAMN06164843) | human gut metagenome | biome: ENVO:00009003; feature: ENVO:2100002; material: ENVO:00002003...
GCTTCATACTCTTCCTTCGTATTCCACGTCTTGGCATATACGCCGGGCTGACGTTCGTTGTACGGGATGTATTCGCGGAAGAACTTACGAGCCTTCAATACGATACATTCAAGAGGATTATTGCGCTCGGCAACGACCAGACCGTTGAGAAGGAACGCACCCAAACTGCCAATCGGTTCTTCCAATTTGGCTTCATCGCAAGAGGCTTGCCAAAGTTTGAGGTAAGGAATCTGGATATCCGAAGCGTCGGTCTCGCCCTCGAAGGAGTGGTATTCCGTAGCGGTTGCGAGTTGATTGGGTTCCGGGGTTCCCAGTTCCAATGCGTCTCCCGGGTCTATTCCCAAGGTTTCGTGTTCTGTTTTCTTAGTAGCCATAGTATTCGTTTATTCTTGGTTTTGGGTTGAGGGCTTCTTTGACGAGTGAACTACCCTCGGTAACTTCTCTGACGTGACTATATCACAAGTTCGAAAGATGTCAAGAACTTTATTTGATTTTGAGCAAAGCCATCGCGCTCGTCACTTCTTTCACTACTCCAAGTTCTTGAAGCTCTTCGAGTAACGATTCCTTGGCCTCCTTCATCTCGGCACGGGTGGCTCCTTCAACTTTGTTTTTATCTACCACCATGTCAAGAAGCTTCGACACAGGGAGGCGGGAGATGCTGTCCAGAATTTCCTCTGGGGAAATGTACTGCTCGACGTAGGCACGGAAGGCATCATTGTCCACCTTCACGGTATTACCTCGCCGTGCATACTTCCAGCCGGGGACATCGACGCCACAAGCGAAGAGGGTCTTGGCATAGTCCTTATGCACCTTGTTGGCCTCCGCGATAATGTTCGCAAAGGAAAGAAGGGAGCCAAGGGTTTCCGGGTTGTCCATCGCCGTACCGACATTGTCAATCATTCCCTCGGCTAGGTCCTTGTCCTTCAACACTTTGAGCGAGAAGTTACGGGCCATGCTAGTCACCTTCTTACACCGGGCGAGACGGGCACAGTAGGGGCAGACATGCGGAGAGGATGAGTAAGCGTAGGGGTTCTCCGCGTCACGGCAATGGCGGGCAATGACTGCGCCCATGCTTTCCCTCGCAGTAGCTTCATCCATAGGGACGACAGACATATCCGTGGTGAACTTCGGCCCCTTACCATCACGGTAGAACGCCGCAATCTTCATGCTTTCGGTCTGGCTGGGCTGAACCACCGCAAGGATAATACGCTTACATTCAGGGCGTTCTGCCATTTCTAGCAAACCGTAGTAAATGAACTGGGTATTCTCGGCAGGGTCAGAGACAGGAACCATCCCCATTTTGTAGTCAATAATCATGGAAGTATCACCATGCCGGACAAGAACGTCAGCCGTTCCGGTTTGTGCTTCATCGTCTGGGTTGAAGACGATTCCTTCAAACTTATGTTCCGGGAGTACTACTACCTTGTCCGTTTGTAACTCGGTCATAAAGATGGACATGAGCCTATCCACCATGTTGGATGCCGCAGTGTAGAGGATGTGTTCATGCTTGGTAAGAAGGGATTCTGGGTTCTTGGTTTCAAGGGCCGCGTGAACACGGGTCCCAATGGCCGCCGGGGAGAAGTCATCCTCTTCTTCCTCTTTAGTCACGGGGCGTGGGACATATCCGGGACAGGTGGCGAGCAATGCCATCTTACTCGGACTGTACTTGCTGTGAGTGTTGGTTTCGTTATTAGCCATTTGATGTTAATGCGTTAAGACAAATTTCTTTTGTGTTGAGTGCTTGAATAATTCTTTCTTCCACCGTACCGGAGGCAGTCACGATGTATTGCAATGTGTGTGACTTTGCACCGAGGCGGGCGATACGTCCTTGTGCCTGTAGCAAATTGACGATTGCGTAGTCCGGCGAGATGAGTGCGGCGCGGGGGTGGCCTCCCTCCGTATCGTGGAGAGACACACCCGTTCCTCCTGCACTAATCTGCACGAGAGCGAGAGGAACTTCATTCCGTTGGAACTTGTCCACCTCTTCCTGTCGGTTCTTCCCAGTCACCGCTCCACTAATCTCGGCATAAGCGATTGTCTTACCCGATTTATTGTTAATGAGTTCCGAGAGTGTGGAGAGACTGTCGAGGAAAGACACGAAGATGGCGACGCTATATCCGCTGTCCAGAAGTTCAACTGCCTTCTCTGCCATCGTGGGGAGCTTAGCCAATTCAGATTGCTGGCGAAGCCGAAGGAGTTCAACGATAGCAGGAAGTTCGATTCCCTTCTCGTTAGCTCGTTCGATGGACTGGTCCCATGATTTGTCCAGCTTGTCAAGTGCTTTCTGCAACTGTTTAATCTCTCTCATACCTTTCATGTCTACGTCCACGGACAGATATTCGATTCTATTCTCCGGGAAGAATGTGTCAAGTCTATCCTTGTCAATCTCTGTCATAACTCCAGCAGTGAAGAGCTTTTGTTTCAGGCTCTCCATCATGGCGTGGTTACGTGGGTTGAGCTTAAACTCGATACCTCCCCAGAAGCTGTCGGTGCATCCGTGCATACGTGCCCAGAGCCAGAACCCGCGCCGAGGGTCTTGAATCCACTTGGCATACGTTGCGGGAACGCTCATGTCAAGAGGGGAGACGAAGGGAGTGGCAGAGAGCATAATCGTCGGAAGTCCTTGATGGGCCGCAGTTAATGCCATGATGTTGCTTTGGCTACCATAGGTTTTGGCCTTATGGCTTTCATCAAGGACCAGCAAGGAATCGTCGGGAAGGGTCCAAGCCCCGAAGACTATCCGGGACTTGGGAATCTTTGTAGGGCGTTTGTAGTAGGAGGTACTTCCCCTGCGCACCTTCTCCCATGAGAGGACATCCACCGCGTCCGCTCCTTGCTGTTCAATCGCTCGCTTCCATTGGGTCACTACGATGGCAGGGCAGACGACGAGAAGCCTCTTGCCCATAGCCTTCGCGGTTTCGATAGTAACCAATGTCTTCCCCGTACCCGTGCAGGATTTATTTATCACATAGCCGTGCCGGGTAATTGCATCCACCATATCGTGGATGCAATCTTCTTGGGGAGGGAATGGAGTAAGCGCACTCATTTGCGATACTTGTCCATGATTTCAGGTTCGGCAAGGAGCGGAAGGGATGAAGCCCACTGCGGAGTATCTTCCATTATCTGTTCGATGCGCTGGGCGTATTCCTCGGCATGGTCAGCCGGAACCATCACTACGGCTTCGTCATGCACGAGAAGGATAGGTTGCGCACCCTCTAATTCCTTGCACAGGCGGTTGAACGTGCGGACCATGAGGTCACGTGCGATTGACTGGATGTTATTGTTGCTAAGGAGGTTAGTATTGACGATGGAGGACTTGTACCCGAAATCGACGCAGGTTGCGAAGTAGGGGCGGCGACCGTCCTTGGGTTGAATGAGTTTCTTGTAACAGTTACGATAATAGAGCTTCCGGCCAGAGGGAAGGGAGAGCGCGAAGCTATGGGAGGGGGTACGATAGCCGCGAGCCGCTAATGCGTCCAACTCTCTCCACCATGCTACCACTTCTGGGCTACGACTGCGGTACATGTCCACAATCGCTTGGCACTGGTCCCTGTCCATTCCGGGGTTCGAGCGTTGAATAGCCTTCCATCCAGCACTAAAGCCGCAAGCAAGTACCCCCGCCTTCACATGCTGACGAAGGTCCGCTTGCCCCGGAGTTTCCTTGCAGTACTGTTTGAAGTCCTTGACATCCGCGGGGATGAGGCCCCAACCTTTCGCGTTAGCGGCATAGATGTCCTTCTCACCAGCACGGAGGGTATCAAGAATTTTCTCCTGCCCGCAGAGCCAAGCGGTCAGACGTGCTTCAATCCCAGCCCAGTCACATACCACGAGCTTATACCCTTCGGGTGCTTGAATGGCGTTGCGCTGGTTAAAGCCCAGAACGTCTTCACGGTTAAGCTGTTGCAGGTTGAGCTTGTCGCCCCCGGCAGTCCAACGGCCCGTACTTGCGCCACAATAGGTCAGGGTGTAGGGGAGACGTTCTATCCCTTCATGGTCAGTATAGACGCGGGAAAGCATGCGCTCGGTAATGCTAATCATGCGGTTCACGCTCCTGTACTTCCCGATAAGAGTTACCCACGGAACGAGGTGGCCATACTCTTCCAGCCAGTCCGTAAATAGTTCGCTGGCCTTACTCGTCGTCTCCGGGGCGGGGATGTTCAGTTCCTCGCACGCTCTACGTAGTTGGGGAATGGAGAGTTTCTTTTCAAGCGGGATAGCTTCCTTGTATTCCTCCTGCGCCTGATGGAGTTTCTCCAATCCGTCAAGAAGATACTGGCGGGAAGTAGGAACTCCGCGCCATCCCATGATGCAGGTATTGAGCCAGCATTCCCGTTCATCTTCCGGCCAGAAGTCCTTCATCTTATCCCACACGGCGAGGCAGTAGTAACTATCGCCCGCCACGTATTCCTTCATGTCGTCTGGGATGACTTCCATCTTGCGGAAGTCAACACCTTCGGCTTTGGCTCGGACCTCCTTGCTAATCTCTACACCCCAAAGCTTTGCGACAATCTTGTCAAGAGAGCCATAGATGGCGAGATAGTTGGAAGCGGCACGGGAACAGAGCCACTCCTTGAAGGGCGGCTGGAAGCTTGGTGTGCACGGGATGCCCTTGGCCCCCGGCGCGTGAAGTGCGAAGAGGTAAACGGCATAGTCGAAGCTGGCGTTAAACGCGACGAGGGTTTTGTCCTTCGTAGTTTTCTCCCAGTCAAAATCCTTCGGATGTCCTACCCAGCAATACTTCCCGTCATAGACGGACATGATGTATGCGTCGAACCGTGGGTCCAGACAGTAGGAATGCGGGTCCATGAACTTGAGGGAATATTTCCCTTCATAATACGTTTCAAAGTCAACGGCAAGAGTATCGCCTGTGAGTTTGGTCTGGTCGTCTGTAATCTCCATTTCATACCCCGGAATGCGAGGCAGTGAAAATGATATAGGGTTCTTATCTATTTCTTCGTGCATTAGTGTTTGGGTGTATTTAGTTGTTCCTTCGCTTGCGCGTAGTATTCTTGTGGGGTGCTCATAGGAATTCCGGCGGTTCTGTCCTTCTTGTACATCTTCACGGCACGGTTCATGCGGTTCACGACTTCCCGGCATTTTTCGTTTGTAAGATGTACGCTATCCTCAAAGGAGAAACCTTCATCGCGCCCCGTAGCGGCTACTAGGCGCAATGCGAGAATGGCGATGTCGGTTGCCTCCTTTACGCGGTCCTCCGCGTCAGCTTCCCGGTATTCTTCAATCTCCCACAGAAGATGGCGCAGGAGGTCAGCGGCTGATTCCTCTAATCCCATATAGGAGAAGTGGGAATCAACAGTTTGGGCGGCGATTGCAATTTCGTTGTACATAGTTTAGCGTGAGATGATTATGAAGAAGAGAGTGACCAATGTCGCGGAGAGGCCAAAGATATTGATGTTCATGTCCCGGTTACTTCGTTTCAATAGATGCGTGATGGTGATGTAGATGAAGGACCACACCCACAGAACGATGAGGACGAGAATGAGCGAGAAGATGAGGGAGGCCAGTAGGGGCATACCATTGACCAGAAGGCCCATAGATAGGGAGAGGTAATAGATGCCCATGTAGGGGGAGAGTTCAACTAATTCTTTCATGATGTCTATATGTTAATACCCATCCAGTGGCAGAAGAGGCAGGGAACAATAAAGAAGGCAGTACCGAGAATGACCAGTCCGTAGAACATGTGCTCCTTCTTCGGAATGGAAACCATAGCCGCGGCAAAGAGAATCTGAATCAGGCTCATGCCGACAACGGTCAAGAAGCACATCATCCAAGAAGACTGGGGCAGGTGTGATTTAAGGTACGAGACAAAGAATAAAGGACAGAAGAAGGCATACGGAAGCATCCGTACCATGTCCATGAAGTTATCCTTAAATCTGTCAGAGTAGTCCATGTTTTCCAATGTCATAAGTCTTTTGGGCATAAGAGGTTTGAATATTACTGTTGTTCGAAGTTAGATTTATTGTCCGTTTCTTTGTAATAGCTCCACAGGTCTTTTGCATATATGGAAGCCTCGTCGTAAATCCAGTAGAGCAGAAGCCCTATTCCAACAGGTACTAAAATATATAAAACCATATCAATGAACAAGTTTATAGATTACCCATACCGCAGGACGCACGATTACCATGTGGAAAAGTTGTTGAATATGGAACAAGAGATACAAAGTGCCTTTGTGTGCCATGAATGGGCCGAACAAAAAGAGGGCAGTTACAAACATAATGCCGAGCCTGATAATAAGATGCTCGTCCATGATGATGACGCGGTACTGGAAGTATAGGAAAAATCCGAATTCCAATGTCGCAAATATCGCCAAAGCGATAAGTGTTGGTTCTTTCTTCCAATCCCTCACCAAGTCGGTGAACCACGATTTCCATTCTTCTTTTGCTGTCATGTTCATTTGCTGGTTTGCTTTTTATTATTCTATGGGATTAGCGGAACGGGATTGGCCCCGCCCCGGAATCCCGGTGACGAGGCCAATATATCACGTGTTAGATTTTTGTCAAGAAGTTTTTAGAAGAAATTTTTGAGGGAGTTGTAACTCGCTCACTATCCTACAATTACTTCTTGGCGTTGTTTGTCCTGTTCTTCCCATTCAGGGAAGTCCCGATACCAGCGGGCCTTAGTACTGTCGCTTGCGTACTTGAGCCAGTCCTCTACATGGAGGAACCTCATGCGCCGTCTTCCTCCCGACACCTGTTTCGTTTTCCACCATGCTTCGTCTTGGAAGTAAGTGGTGATGGCGGTCTTGAACCCTGCGAGGGACTGACGCTTAGGAGCGTTAGCGGAACGCGGCTGGTCCGTCACCACCCCCGTATCTCGGATGGTGTAGAGAATATGCAGGAGAGCTTGCGGCCCCGTATAGGAGATGGGAATGTGCTTCCACAAAGGATTGCCCTCCTTATCCGTATCTACGTCCCAATCAACCGGACGAAGCTGGGTCACAAGGGATTCCTCCGCGGATTCCCGCATGCCATACTTGGTGTTTATCTCTTGGGACTTCTGCACCACCATGCTTACAAGTTCGCTAACATCCTTGCTTAGCGAGTGGTAGTTCTCATACACCTGCGCCCATAGTTGCTGTATATCTATGGAATCACGAACCTTCTTCGCCGTAGCTAGGTCCCCTCCCATACTGCGGACATAAAGGACAGAGTAGCGGCGGTTCCCCGTGGCATCCGTCAGTGGGTTGGGGTCGTTGGATGTACCAATGAACACCGCCTTCGGCTTATACATCCGCTGGTCACGCTGGTATGCCGCACGGGTCTTGGCGGGCTGAATGTCAAGTGCATTCTTCACTTTGTTCGCGTCCTCCGGGTTGGAGAGGATTCGGTCAATCTCGTCCAGCTGGATAACATGGGTACTGCTCTTCTGCACGATAGCATCCTTCTCATTGTGGATGTCGAAGCTACTCGTGAAGCATCCGGGATAGTCGGCAAGAAGCTTAGAGGCCCAGTAAGATTTACCGCTACCTTGGCTACCAATGAAGATGGGGCAGAAGATGGGGCACATGTTATTAACATCTTCCATCGACTTCTCCATGTGGTCGAGGACCGTGTAGAGCCATGTACGGAGCACGAAGTCCAGCCACTCTTCTTCGGTATAGCCTTCCGGGGCCATGCCTTCTTCCAGTTCAAGAGTACGGATGTACTGCCCCACTCGGTCAATACCATCCCAAGGTTTTACGCACAAGGTGGATGCGAGGGGGTGGTAGAAGAAGTTGGTGGAGATACTGCGGAAGGTTGCGTCCAGTTCGTGTTGCAATTTGGAGGTAGCCGTTCCTACTGCCAGATAGCTGGCCCACTTGCCCGCGATGTGGTTCACGAACTCCGGGTCGTAAGGATAGAGCCTTCGGCTCACGAGGTCCAGCACCAGTTTAGTCTCATTAGCTACATCGGTCACAATGCGGAGACCAATGGAGGCAAGAAGGAAGCTAACATTAACGAATGATACGGAAACGATGTCCTTCTTGGGGTCCTTCATGGGGAAGTCGAGAGTAGCCCAGCGTTCAGGTTTCTTTGCCTGATAAGCCTTCCCCTCCGGTAAGGGTCCGGTCTCGGCAAGGATTTTCTTTAGCTCTGCGTCGGGGTTATATATCTTATCCAGCAAGGATTCAGATTCAGCATCCGTAACCGGAGGGGTTATGGTGGCAATGTCTCTGTTCTCGATGTCCAGCACATACATGCGGAACAGGTCATTCATGCTCTTCACCTTCCGGTCCTTGTCCTGACAGGAGCTATGGAGGCAATGGAACCATGAGGTAGAGGGGAAGTCCCGGACAATGTTGAATTGCAGGTCACGGTCGGCACGGTGTCCCGTGCATACGCTTGCGCACGCGGGGCACATGCCGTACATGTGATTCCCTTCCCAGCGCATTGCCCGGAAGCCCTCGGCCTGTTCGGCGTAGCCATTATCGTCCAGCCACTTGGGGAACTCGGAGATAAGAAGGGGAAGCGGGTCCCGCTCGGTCAGGAGGTCATCCTCTGCCGCGGGAGCCACGGTTTCCTTGGTAGCCCGTTCGACCAGACTGGCGAGGGAGGGCACGGTAAATACCTGCGGCGTATCTTTAGCCCGTTCCACCAACTCCCCGTGGTAGAGGAACTGCAACCGGGAGATGTCCTTACATGCGGGGTCGCAGGTCAGACCGGAGAGGTTGTACACTTGGTCCCACAGGTATTTGCAGATTAGCTGGTGACGTGCCTGTCGGATGGCCGCGACGTACTTGCCCATATCCGGGATATGGGAATCCGTGGAATCCGCGGAACCCAAGGGTTCCGGGGGTTCCGAGATGTTGAGAGCCTCGCGTGCCCGTTCATCGACTTGGACGAAGAACTTGAACCCGCCACTGGGGCTGACGTACCCGAACAAGTAACCGGGCAAGTGGGAGAGCTTATCCTCGGCAATGCGTTTAAGTTCCTCCGTAGTGGCGGGGTTCGTATCTTCATCCTTCTTCTTTAGGTCAATGTCCAGACCAATGATGCCGGAGTGGGACCAGAAGGAGATAGCCCGGCGCAATGCGGTACGCGGGTCAACGGTCTTCTTATTCTCGCCCAGCATAGATGGGACGGAATGGAAGATGACAGAGGGAATGAGGGCGGGAAGCGCGTTCTTGACCTTCACCTCACCGTCAGGGCTGTTCTCCTTCCATCGGGTATAGACCTTCTCATAGGCGGGAGCCAATGGCGCACGAAGCGGCCTCCCGGCTTGCTTGTCGAGAAGGAGTGATAATTGGAGACTTGTCTTTAACCGCTCGTCCGCGATGTCGTTACTGCGGAGGAAGTTAATGAGACAGTCGATTGTAATTGCCTGTGGATTCTTTCCGCTTCCGGTAAAGACGCGGGGAGCGTTACTCCGCTCCAACAAATCCCAAGGCGTGGGGATTAGAGTAATGGATTGCATACTTTTATGAATGAGGCCAGTGGGGCGTGGACGGCGTATTCCACACCCTGCGGCCTATGGTTTGAATTGCCGTCCGGAGGTCGAACGGTGTCCGAGGCTACCACGGGTTCCGGGGGTTGTCAAGTAGAATCTACGGCCTATAACAAGCACGTAACAAGCAATATTTAGAGTAGTTGTTACGGTAAGTGATTGAGTATATACGACTTAACAACTATAACAAGCATAACAAGCAAAAACCGTAGTTAAACGTGTACGCACTTCGTCCTCGTGCCGTATGGCGGTCGCGCTATGCGCTCCGCGGACCATGTTTTTATGATAGGGATAGGGCTAAATCGAAGAGGTATTGAAACTGAATGAGTTAGCGTAACAACCCCTCTAAATCTTGATGTAAGCTATTGAGAGCCAAGGACTTAACAACTGAAGCACGAAAGAGGTTGTTACGCTGGACCATTGAAACTGAATGAGTTAACAACTATAACAAGCAAACAAGCAAATTCTACAGACTCTATATATGTGTATATAAGGCCTCCCCTATACCCCTCTTTTCTTATATAACTACTATTTTTGCTTGTTTTGGTTGTTATAGTTGTTAAACTATTAAAAAAGAAGGGGTTAGCGTAACAACTACTCTAAATCATGCTTGTTATAGGTTGTTAGTAGATGTTACAAGATTGAGAATGAATGAATTAAGAGAACAGCATTGGGCGTCAGCCACTTATGAGTATGGGATTCTCCGGCTAAAGAAAAACCCTTCGGAAGCAGGACATGCCTACCTCCGAAGGGCTACGCCTTGGGAACATCAACCTAGGAGATGGGTGACAGGAGGGCGTTGCTTCGAGTAGGTCTTACTTCTTACCTTACTGCCTACCCTCCGCGCGTTGCCCTCCTGTCTGGCCGTATAATACCAGCCCCATCGAAAAAGTCAAGACAATCCTCTGCCAATATGTTATTTTGTTATGCACGCGTATATACGCGCCCACATGTGTGTACGCCCCATTTCCAAATCCCCTGAATTTAATCGAGGGTCCTACCCTAGAACGCGCCGCACGGGGCGGTCCGCTACAACTATCCACCCGGACCCCGTCCCCTCCTTCTACCCCGCCACACTGGATTAAATTCGTAAACGCGCCATCACACCAATTTCCTCTTGACTTTCTCCCCTGATGTGGTATGTTGCACCTGTTCGCTCCGAACGGCAACCGAACCAGCTAAGCTCAATGCTTCTGGCTATCCCAAGCAAGGAACTTGCTCGCCACAGGAGCGGACTAAACACTCTCCTTTCTACTGGCATTTTCCATAGTTACGCCCGTGGGTAGTCTCGTCAAGCTACCTGCGGGCTTTTTCTTTACCGCCAAATCCGCGAGAGCCGCTCCGTCGCATTATGCCCGCCGTGCGCAAATTTGGTCGATGGTAGTGCCCTATCCCCTGTTTCATGACTAATGTACCATCTCGCTACCTATACCCCGTCACACTCTTGTAAATTTGCCCGAATTTAATCGAGGGTCCTACCCTAGAACGCGCCACAACCGCTGGTCCGCTATAACTGCCCGCCCGAAGGGTATGCCCGCCTTCTGGGTCGATACGTCCCCCCGTGGAATGGCCGCGTGTCGATTTTACTTGACATAGAGGGAATGGGGTGCAGACCAGATGAGGCTGAAACAGACCAGAAGTATATCCCGCCCGTGGAATGGCCGCATGTCGATTTTGCTTGACATGCCCAGAAGGGTACTCCCTCCCCCGTACCCCACGGAAAAAATTTGACCCAACTATTTACTATGGGCCGCGTGCAACCCCGGAGCCTGGGAAACCGTGGTGGTACTTGGTATTTCTTGGCATCCAGTTTCCCCCTATGCCCACGGAATCGGTGCATCACGGAACCTTTTTGCCCCTGATTGCACCGGAATCGGTATGTTTCAGGGGCCTGCCTATCTCCCACATGCACCGGAATCGGTAAGACATGCCACCGTGTTGCAACGGGAATGGTGCATTGCCTGCCCTGAACTGCCCCTGCCCCTGTCACGGGAACGGTACGCCATGCAACCCATTGAATCCTCGGAATCTGTTGCAACCGTTTGAGCATGTGGGACTTGTAGGGAAACGGTGTGCCTTGGTCTCCTAGGAATCCGAGGGTGCAAAGTCTGTTTCCCATTGACACCCTGATATGCGTAACTCGTTGATACTCTAAGCAATCCGCTTCCATACTTCGCATAATACCTGTCTCTTATACACATCTCCGAGCCCACGAGACATCTCAGGATCT
>ENA-OZLG01000276-OZLG01000276.1-human-gut-metagenome-genome-assembly--contig:-NODE-276-length-11251-cov-24.247588_pt1 | contig 11251 bp, 16 predicted proteins | sample MGYA00244838_ERZ653788 | MGnify/ENA primary metagenome ERZ653788 (study PRJEB26926, sample SAMN06164843) | human gut metagenome | biome: ENVO:00009003; feature: ENVO:2100002; material: ENVO:00002003...
CAGTTATAGACTATAAATAGAAAACAGATAAGGACGGAAATCCGCTGTATATAGATGCTGAAGGGAAAGAAACTACAGAAGTTACTTCTCTAAAGGCATATGACTATAACTACTATTGGAATGGTCAGCCTTCTTCTGGACTAGATAAACTACCTCCGACCCCAGATGGATATTCTTATATCTGGACAGATTATCCTCAAGATATTAGTTTATCATTTACTTCCGTCTTCATGTCTAGACGAATAAGACAAGCAGGTAAATGGAAACCTTTTTCTACCCCTGCTCAATATGGCTAGTGGCCTATTGAGTCTTAATTATTACAATATGGAATTTAGTATTGATATACATACCCAAATTAATGGGGAAATACTGATAGAAGATTTCTCAAAAGAATATGGCTAGTATATTGATGAAGATGTAGAGGTAGTAACTTCTTACGACTCCTATAAGTATAGTGAGAGTGCTACCTTGAATACTATCATCAAAGTTAGTATAAGTGATGCTACTCTGATAGATGTCCTACTTAATGACCATACAGAAGACTTAGACTCGTGTATGTTTAAGGTCAAGGATGATGGTTATTACGTAGTAGACCATATCATTATTCCTAATATGAAATGGTATGAAAATTCATCGGACGAATACAAGGAATACTATGAGACTATCTATGTTACTGATGGAGAAAAATTATATAAAGAAGTAGAAGGTAAGCTAGAAGAGTGTACAGTTAAAGAAGTTCTTGAACGAAACATAGAAGGAACTACTATAAAAAAATGTAAGGTAGATGTTTTCTTTACAGGAAACTTGTAGTAGTGTTACATTAATTATTGTAAGAAACTCTTTGATGCTTTACTAAATAAGTGTCTAACTAGAGATTAGGAAGCAGATATATTTGCTCGAGATTTCATATGGATGACTCTTAACATTATAGATTATTTAATATGCTTTAAACAATTCATGGAGGCTGAGAGATTACTAGCGATGTTCCGTACCTGTGGAGGATTCTGTGATAATCACCACCATGGACATAAACGTATAGGTTGTGGATGCTCTTAAGAGAAAGGCTATTAAAAGGTATGAGGATTTTCTAAGAAAACTCAAAAAGGGATATAAACCAGATTATCAAGATATTCTTAATCTAATTTGTTTTATTAACCTACCTGTAAGACTAGATAATCACGAATTTATTAAATAGCAATTATTAAACTAGAATGATACAGTCTATTTACACTTCGGTAAGTAACGCAGATATAGTGCCTTGTGGTAAAAAGGGTAAGCCTATAAAATGTGAGCCTATACCTCTCTTAAGAAATAACTATTTAGGAGAATATAGGACAGAACTAGAAAAAGCTAAAGTAAGAAAGAACTTAGGTATTGCTGATGAGTAGAGTCTATTGTGGGGAAACATTAGTGGAACCATAGAACTGCAAAAAGACCTAGTATAGTATATAGAACAAAAATGGACCTATACTAGTGACGTTGCAGAAGGTATTAATACTGTGAAGGATGCCCTAGACTATGCCCTATACTTTATTAGTGAATATGAATCTAATACAGAAGCAATAGAAGAACTGAAAGTCGATATAAGCAATATTAGAACTTCTATATCTGTATTGAAGGAGGATTTACAACGAGAAATTGATACTAATAGAAAAGGGATTAATAATCTATCTGAAGAAATAGTAAAAATCAATGAAGCTATAGTTGAGTTGAATAATGCTATTGAGAATATAGATGTTGATAAAAACATTCTTAATTGGATTAAGAATAGTCTCCAAAATTCCAAAACTATAGAACTAAAGGAAGATAATTCTTTAGAGGTGATTTTATCTACTTAGGAAGATAATGCTATTCATTTAATAGAATAGGAGATTGGAGAGGAAACCTCTTCTATTATCCTTCCAGGTATCTATGTTAAGAATCTTGAACCTGCTCTAGAAGAAACAAAGAAAGAAGTATAGAAAACTTAGGAAGCACAACAAGAGACAAATACTAAAGTAGAAGCTAATACTGAAAGTATTACTAATATACAAACTAACTTAGAAACTATAGCTACTTATTAGACAGAACTCCCAGATGATACTACTTCAACAGTAATTGAAGGGACTACAGTAGAGAAACTTAAGGGCAAGCCCTTTAATGAGATTATTGATACTTTACTATTTCCAACAGTAGTTAGAGATTTAGTATACCCATAGCTTTATTATAGTTTTACTTCTCAAATAGTAGAAGTAGGAACTGCTTTATTAACTCCTACACTTACATTTATAAAGAATGATGCTGGAGAAGAAACTGACAGACAAGAAACTATTACTTATAACAGTTCTCCTGTAGAGTCTGATACATATAATTCTATTGGTACTTATACTCACTCTGGTACAGTGAGTTATGCCGCTGGAGAATATTTGATAAACAATAAAGGAGAAGTTACAGATAAGAGAGTAGAAGCTGGTTCTATTTCCGCTACCGCTTAGGTAGTAGCCACATATCCTTGGTATTCTGGTAATACTGATAGTGTGATTAAATAGGCGCTAGTTCCTTTTGGACAATCGTCTGGAACTATCACATTTTCACTAAGTGGTAAGGCTATTATAAAATTGCCAGGAAGTAACACATAGTTAAATTCATTTACCGTAGATGGAGGACTTGGATATTTAAATGTAGACCTAAGTGGTTGGGAAACGTCTACCGAGTAGATAAATGGATTTACTTACAAGGTATGGACTAAGAAAGATACTTACTCCTCAGCATTGCCACATCAAATTAACTTTATTCTATCACAATAATGGCATTTAAATATACAGGTGATGCTACCTTAGGTGTCGCTTTAACCGTAGAAACTCCGAAGCCTCTCGATAATAGAACAGTCGTTAATAACTTAGACGAACTTTATTCTATTCCAGAGAAGTATGCTTATCAAGGTATGACCGTTGCTAACATAGATAACGGAAATATTTATATGCTGATTGATAAGTCTAAGATTAAATACAAGGAAGGATGGAAAGCATCCTATGAATCTATTTAGATAATCACCTGTACAGAGGCTGAATATAAAGAATGGTCTGAGAATACTACAGACGATTTTAGGCCCATAGATGAAAGTAAAACGTATCTTCATGCTGAGACATATTATTATATATATGAGGATAGCTTAGACGATGACTAGTTTTACCTATCCGCAGAATGGGGAAAAAAGATAGAAGAGCAATTAAAACAGAAGGCCCTTAATACTACTGTAGTATAGATTAGAACAGACTTAGATAACACTATTGCCAGCCTATCAGATTATGCTACACTGGAAGAATTAACTACTAATTATGTCTCTAATGATTCTTTAGCTCTATCCCTGACTAAGTATTATACTAAGAAAGAAACAGACGATATTTTCGTTACTAAAGAAAGCCTTAGAGGAGAGGGAATGGAAGGAGATGATTTTGTCTTCGTTACAAAGAAAGAATATGAGGAAGATTAGTAGGCTATCCAAGACGAGTTAGATAAAACTCTTAAGGTAGATGGAGATGGTTCCTTAGAAAGCATCACTGTTGGATAGATAAAATCTCCTGTAGTAGAGGGAGAGAGCTAGCTAGTAGTAGACGTTAGGTCTGAAGGATTATTTATAGGTGAAGATTAGATTGCTACTGAATCGGATATTCCGAACTTAGTAACATTAACTGAAGAAGAGTATCTAAAGTTAGTAGAGGAAGGGACGGTAGAGCCTGATACATATTACTATGTATATGACGTCACAAATGATGCAAAGGTTTATATTACTAAGGAATATTTGGATTAGAATTATCATACTACCAATCAATATCAGTCCTGGGTTGCTACAAATTATTACTCCAAGAAGTAGATTGATGAAATAGTTCAAGGTTTGCAAAAACTTGGAAACTACGTTACTACAGAAGATATTAAGGCTTATTATACTATTTAGCAGGTTGATGACAAATTTCTTACTAAGGAAAATGCTCAGTCTACTTATGCTACTCAATAGTCATTATCTGATTTATCAGATTAGATAGCCGAAGATTACGTAACAAAAGAAAGTTTAAGGGGAGACTCTCCTGAAACCGGAGATGATGATTTCATATTTGTTACCTAGAAAAAATATCAGGATGATTAGGCTGCTGCTGCTAAAGAATTTAGCACTGAGCTTTTGAAATCTACATCAGTAGAAACTTCTGATATTACTATTTAGAAAATTGGAGAAAAAGAAGTACAATAGGGAACAACTGGAGAACCTTCTGAGGAAACAGGAACTGAGCAAGTTATTGAGAGTTCTGTTAAACTTACCACAGAAGATAACAGGCTATTTGCTGGAGGCAAGCAAGTTGCTATTACTGAAGAAGTACCAAAACTTGTATGCTTACCACAAGCTGATTATGATGACCTAGTTGAGAATAGTAAGACTGAAGAAGATACTTATTATTGCACCTATGGAGAAAAAGATTTACAAGATACTGGATATGTTAGGAGCGAATATCTTATAGAGAGATACTACACCAAAGCTGAGGTAGAAGAACTAATTAGCTAGGCCGTAGCCGAATTGTAGAAAAAGATAGACGCTTTATAGCCAGGTTCTAGTGTAGAGGTAGATGGAGAAAATGAACAATTAATATTTTAAACAATATGGGAACAATTTATATTGAAGGACAGTTTAAGAGTTCTGCCAAACCAGTAAAAGTTGTTGGAGGAAGTATAGGAGGAGGCTCTGGAGTAGACTAGGAAGTTCTCAAGAACTATGCTACTAAAGCAGAATTGTAGAAGGCTGTTGAGGACCTAACTGCTTCCATAGAGGGAATAGATCACGATGTAGTTGATGAAACTTTAATAATACAATGATATGGCAGCAATCAAATCTATAAAGGTTGGGGAAACCACATACGATTTAAAAGCTACTTACGATGGTGCTGGAAATGTTATAGATACGACATATGCCAAGGCTAATGCAATTCCAACTAAAACTTCTTAGTTACAGAATGATAGTGGATATTTAACTGAGCATTAGGATATTAGTGAATTAGCTACTAAGGGTGAGCTTGAAGGCAAAGTAGATAAGGAGTTAGGAAAGGGACTTTCTGAAGCCAATTATACTGAAACTGAGAAGGAAAAGTTAAGTACTATAGCTAATAATGCTAATAATTATGTACATCCAACTACTTCTGGAAATAAACATATTCCATCTGGAGGAGCGTCTGGATAGATGCTAGTTTTCTCAGCAGATGGTACTGCTGAATGGGCAGATTCAAGTTCTAAGCTAGAAGAGCAATTTACAGCGCTAAATGAGGCTTGGGAAGAATTGTAGAAGGCACAACAAAAGCTTGATAAGTAGATTACTGAGCTAAATAGTAATATGGATTTATATTCCTATGGAGTAGAATGGGATGTTACAGTAGCATCTCCGGAACTTACTAGAATAGGTAATCCTTTGCTGCATAAATCTCTTCCTATTCAATCAGCGTATAGAGGTTGTGTAGCAAACAATGATGTAGTAAATTACTATCTGTTTCCAGATGACTGGTCTTATAAAGAAGACGGAGAAACTCCATCTGTCTTAGATGGAACTGATGGAACAGTAAGAGTTAATACTCCTAAATTTTATGGAAAATCTGGCAGCGATGGAAACAAAAGATGGGTTAGAACTTCTACTGTCAAAATTGATGATTCATGGGTAGAAATTCCTGAACTATTAATAGATGCATACAGAAGTACAGTTGATACCACAGTCTCCGCAACTCCAAAAGCTGTATCAGTAGTTAATGCTACTACTGCATTTAGAGGTGGAGGAAATAGAGCTAACTACGATGATTATCTAACTACAGAATTAGAAACTAAGGATATATTCAGAAGTGATTTAGGAAAGCCTAGAACTAATATTTCTAGAGCTACTATGAGAACATATGCAACAAATGCTGGTTCAGAATTGCTATGCTATGAATATTACAAATGGATATTCTACTGGAATTATGTCATTGAATATGCTAATTTTAATTCTTAGGCTGCATATAATGCAGAGTTAACTGCGGATGGATATCATCAAGGGGGTTTGGGACCTGGAGTTACAGATTGGGCTAACACAGCTACAAGTTGGTTAGGATATAATGCAACATATCCACTTACGCCTTGTGGTTACTGCAATGAATTTGGTAACTTCACTGGAGTAAAAGATTTAGTTATTCCAGAATGTACAGCTCAAGATGGCACAAATACAGTAGCAACTCATACATTTAAAGTACCTCGCTGGAGAGGGTTCGATAATCCGTTTGGAGACATTTGGACTAACCTGGACGGAGTAGTTATAGTGAGAGCAGCTGCTAATGAGATTAGCACTGTCTATACAACTACTAACGTATCGGAATTTACCGACGTAGTTGGAGAGAAAACCGTTGCAGGATACGAAGTAGCATCTGATGGTTATATTAAGGCATTTGACTTAGGTGAAACCGCTGAAATAATTCCATCCGCTGTTGGAGGAAGTGCTACTACTTATATTTGCGATTACTGCAACACAAGCAGCACAGCGCTTCGCACGCTGCGGGTGGGCGGCAGCGCGGCTTATGGCGGCACTGCGGGTCTCGGCTATTTCTCTTCTAACATTGACGTCAGCAATGCCCCTTCCGATGTCGGGTTCAGGACTCTGAATAGAGTATCTTAAGATATACAATATAAAAATCGATTTAGATGATAAATCGTAGGATATTACTTCTAAAAACCGTTGATTGGCAAAAAAGTACTGCTAGTAGGCAGCAACGCGAATAATGGCAGCAATGCAGGTCTCAGCTATTTCAATTCTAACAATGACGTCAGCAATGCCAATTCCAATGTCGAGTTATTATATATTTAGAAACATTTTATTATTTTTTTTTAGTTTGCTAAGTAATATCCTTGCCTCTAGGCAAAAGATAACGTAGTGTTGAATGAAGGGTGTTAGTAGGTTAATTCTCGAACGCTTCCGATGAAATATATAAAAAATTGAAACGTGTAGGATATTTGCACGAGAAAGTATACGCTGAAGATAACATCGAACTAGCTGACGATAAAGCTAGAAGAAATAAGTCTATTAGATGTGGAATCAAGCAGCATGATAAGAATAGATTAAAAGAAAATAAGGAATTATCCGATAAGTTAAGGGATTTGATTTATCAAACCTCTGAATATAGTACCTTTATAATATACGAACCTAAAGAAAGATTAATCTTTAGACTTCCATACTATCCAGATAGAATAACTCACCATGCTATAATGAATATTATGGAGCCTATTTGGACTAGTATATTTATAGACCAAACATATTTCTCTATACGAAATAGAGGTATTCATAAAGTAGAGTATGATTTGTTCAAGGTGTTATAGAAACATCCAGAAGAAACAAAGTATTGCTTGAAAATGGATATAAAAAAATTCTATCCTTCTATAACTCACGACATTTTATACGAAATGTTATAGAGAAAGATAAAGGATAAAAAACTATTAAAACTGTTGAAAGAAATAATTTATTCAGCGAAGGGAGTTCCTATTGGAAATTATCTATCACAATTCTTTGCAAATTTATATCTGACATATTTTGACCACTGGGTAAAAGAGGAGTTAAAATGTAAGTACTACTTTCGATATGCTGACGATATTGTGATTCTTGGTAATGACAAGAATTATTTGAGAAATGTATTAGTATCTATAAAACTATATTTGAAACAGGTTCTTAACCTAGAGTTGAAGCCTAATTATCAAATATTCCCTGTAGAAAGCAGAGGTATTGATTTCGTAGGCTATAAATTCTATCATACTCATGTTCTACTGAGAAAATCTATAAAAATGAGGATGTTTAGGCTTATAAATCTATATAAATAGAATAAGATTGATAAAGATGAATTGAATAGAAGAATGAGGTCTTATTTTGGATGGATGAAATTTTGCAACTCTAAGAACTTGCTGAGAAAGGTAGAGGAGTTAACTGGATTGAAATTCTCTAACTGGAATGGAAAAGAAGTTAACATATCTAAGTTTTATAATAAATATATTCACATTGTAGAGGTTGTTGATTATGACAATCATTTTCGAGTGCATTTCATGTATAACAATAAACCCTACTATTTTAAAAGTAAGAATAGGAGATTACACTATTCTTTGCTTAGATACAAATTTCCTATAAATTTTAAAATAACACCTTATGTTAGAGCCGAATAGAATACAAATGGACGTTTATCCTTAGACAATCCAAAAACTTGGGAACGGTACTTATTACTATAACTATGATATAAAAGAAATTAGTGTTAAAGTATCTGATTTAGATAATACCGTAAAAGAAAAAACTTACTATAGTTTTATATAGGTATTAATAAACGGATAGCCTAATTATAAAGATTGTGTAAAAGCTATAGTTAGAAGATTCCTTACGGTTGATGAAGAATTTGATTTAATCAATTCATATAATAGTTATTCAGAAAATCTTATTTCTGACTCTGAAGTTATTAACGAATATAAAGAATATCTTAACATATTAAAATAGATAAAAGCTAAAGTCAAAGAAGATTTTGCTAAAATATGATATATAGAAATGGTAAGTTAATATTACAGGTCCAAAAAGATATTCTAGAACTTGTAGAACAAGTTTAGCAAAGAGTACAAAAGAACATTGGAGCTATATATAAAGGGTCGTAGTTAGTCTGGCTTACCGTATACGATGCTGTTAGAAGCTGTTTTGGTAGCGGAACTTGGCTACAAGACAGACCTTGGTTAAAAGATGATTTATGGAAAAATAATTGATTTGTAAGAAATGGCAAAATTTGAAAATTTACCTAATCAGATTACAGATTTAGCAACAGAATGGGATGGACATTCTGGAATGGAGGTTGAGGATTTCATAAGCCGAAAAATAGAGAAGACAGAGGGATAGGATATAGTAGATGCATCGTATGATTCTTCTACTAGCATCCTTACTCTTCTTAAGAGTAATGGAGATAAGGTAGAAACTGAAGTATCAGTTATTCCTCCCACGTACTCTTATGGTATTATGGTGTATGGAGTAATGTTAGACAATAAGACTGACAAAATCTATACTGAGGCTAATAGTTCTCTTTTGATGCAATATAACTCTGATAGAAATGTTAAGGTTGGTATTGCAATGTACGCCGTTGCTACTACTTCTGTAACAACAGATAGAATTGGACCTTTCAATGTTAAGATTAGTTATGGAACTCAATCTAGAACATTTAGAGTAAACAATATTAAATATAACTAGTGTATTATTGATCCTTCTACTGGAGCAATTACTGGAGTTAATGTATCATCAGAGGAATTAATTGATACTCTAGCTTGGATAGATATTACTGAGTTATTTACTAAAACTTAGTCTGCTAAGAAAATTACTGCTCAGGTAATAGATGACCCTGAAGTAGAAGATACTTTAGACCTTCCAATTACTGCCGAAGTAATCACTCTTAATTACAACGGGGAAGTTGTCTTAAGTAACAACCTAGTTAATTTCTCTCTAACTGGAGGAACAACTAGCAATTATCACTTAGAGGGATTTAATAACGGCTCTGCATTTTCTACAAGTGGAGGGGTATTGAATTATTCCAGTTTAACCTCAGGACTTAATCAATTAGCTGTAAAGGCAGTCCATAATACTGAGAGTTCTATTTATACAGACTATATTTATGTAGATATTATTTATACATATAATTGCGTAGAAACAATCGTTGCTATTAATGGAGTAAGCAATGGTATTGCGAACAATGGCGTAGCTACTCTATATGAGTTAACAGTATTTAGCCCAGATAATAGCTCTATGGCTATAACTACTTATCTAGAGAATGAAATGCCAAACTCTGAAAGTATAAATCCTACTGAAATCATGAAATATGAAGTTATTAGTGCTTCATCTTACAATGAATAGGGAGTCTACGACACTTCGTATAAAAAGTATATAGAGATAAATAGTAGCGATTCTGAAAAATATTTAGTAATTAAAGTAGATGATACTTACTATAAGTTCTATACTGTATTTACTAATAGTTTAGGATAGACTACCGCCTATACAAGCAACTTCAAAACTATGAGAGTAGAGGCAGTGAATCCAGAATTTATATATTCGTAGGATATAGCTCCTTCTAAGAACTTTGACTAGATTGAAGGCTACTTAAATGATATTTTTGTTACTGACGAATATGCCACTGGTTCAAATCCGGCTACGGTAATATCAGATTTGGAATCGTCAGACGGATGGTAGGAAGAAGATGGGCGTACAATATTTAAAGTATCTGCACAGGATAATCCTATACTAAAATCACCTCTAAGTTTAGGATTAGGAAATAATTTCACTATTGAATTAGGATTTAAAACTTATAACATTAGTGATGAGAGCAAACCAATAGCTACAATAGGAAACTTCTAGTTGAGACCTACTCAATTCTGTTGGAATACTGAGGATACTGATTTATTTAATGCTAGAAATACTCAATTCCAAGAAGGAGTAGAGACTCATGTATTAGTAACTGTATAGAAAGGCTTTGTTATCTCTAAGAGTGATATTTACTATCCGAACTTCCTAGCTAGCTTCTAGAGTGCTTTTGATTAGGCAGCTCCTACTACTAGCATTAACTTAGTTAGAATATATGTGAATGGGGTAATTGATAGAGAAATTTCTTTAACAGATTCTGAACTTAATACGTTTGCTTCTGCAGCACTGTAGATTAATCCTACAACTGCTGATATTGATTTTTATCTATTCAGAGTATATAATAGTACTGCTCTTACTTTCAATCAGGTTTAGAAAAATTATCTTTCTTTCTTAAAAGAAAAGACCTCTAAAGAAGAGTTCTTCGACAAGAATGATATTCTTGGAACTAATGGAGAAATCTCTTTTAGTAGAGCTAATAGTAAATATAATACTTTAGTATATGTATTCCCGACTGGAGCTAAATTCCCACATAGAGCTTGGGGAGGTGAAGATAATGAAACTCCTCCACAAGAAACAGCATAGAAAAAGTCTCCAGTAACTTTATTCGTTAACTATGCTAACTCTTCCGTTAATAACTTATACGGAGGTAGATTAACTCATGGTCAAGTAAAGGGACAAGGTTCCTCTGCAATGAGATATCTAATTTGGAATGTTACCTATGCTTTAAATAAATTAAAGGATTAGGAAGGACAGAAAATAAAGAGTCCGTTTACTCCATACTCCTAGTTAGATACAGATACTAATACGTTTAGAGAAGATGCTTCTTCTACGAAGGGTTACTATGTAATGCCT
>ENA-OZLG01000316-OZLG01000316.1-human-gut-metagenome-genome-assembly--contig:-NODE-316-length-9838-cov-4.421139_pt1 | contig 9838 bp, 7 predicted proteins | sample MGYA00244838_ERZ653788 | MGnify/ENA primary metagenome ERZ653788 (study PRJEB26926, sample SAMN06164843) | human gut metagenome | biome: ENVO:00009003; feature: ENVO:2100002; material: ENVO:00002003...
AAAGAACTGACAGAGTTGTCCGAAAAATTTGAAACGAATTGAGCCAGTGAGTGAAATTTAACGATTCTCTCACTGGTTCTTTTCATTTTCGGAGAAAAGAGGCAAGCAATGCCGGTGTTAATACACACCGACCCGCAGAGAAGAAAATCCCTTTGTGATTTTCCTCTCCGCTTGCTTGTTGAGGGCAGCGCCCCCAAGCCCCTTTGAACACAGAATTTCATTCTGTGGCTGCGCGTTCTGCGAACGCTTTTGACCAGGACCAGCTTACCGCTGGCCGTGGTCTTTTTCTTTTTCAACATCCTGTTCTACCTCCATTTTCAGGACCCGATCTACATTGGCCTTTGCCGTTAAAAGTTCTCGCATTTCCTCACGGGAATGCCGATACTCGGCATAGGTCTTTTTCTTTTCTTCCAACAATTTCGCGTACTCTGTCTGCAACTCTTTGACCTTGGGCAGCTTCTTGACGCCCATCTCATCAAAGGCATTCTTAGCAGCCTGGTGGAGCAGAATTTCTTCCTCATGTTCTTCCCTGAATTTCTTAGAGTAACCCGCCTTGCGGTATGCCACATAGACCTCACGGGTCTTGGCATAATTTACGATGTGAGTACGCAGAACAGCGATCTCTGCCATGCGCTTTTCAGCCGCTTTGATCTGCGCCGAAAGTTCATTGTGATGTGCCGTGGCAGCCGCAGCCTTTTCTTCCAAAACCGCATACTCCAGCAGGTTGTGCTCTGACAGGTAATTCATGGTCTGCGCCATCTGCTTGAGGTTGAACACCTTAGCCCATCGAGCATAGCCAGCGCCTTTTCCAGCCTGCAATTTTGCCTGAATGTCCACCAACAGATTGATCTTTGGCGGCTCTGCCTGTGTGACTGTTTTCTTTCGCGGGGTATGTGCTTTCTTCCCGGAGAGAACTGCCCGCAAATCTTCCAACCCATATCCTTCGCCCAGACTGTCCATGCGGGCGGCTTTCTCCCAACCAGAGAGCTTCAGTCGATAAGATTTTCCGCGCTTTGAGACTTCACAACCATACTCTTGCAGCAGCTTCAGCAGCTCCTCAAAATTAGCAGGACTTTGTGATAATGCGTTGTCAATCGCCACACGAAGCAGCTCTCGGTGAGAGGGCTTTGCCTGATCTCCCATCCATTTGTTATAGCTCTTTCCATGAGGGTTCGGATTCTCTACAATGGACAGTCCGTTTTCAATGCAGATGGTATCACTTAACCTGCGAACCGCCTTGGTACTGCCCCAAAAGTTTCGGAATTTCCGGTCATATTCTAAGCTGACCGATGACCAGATAATGTGATTATGAATGTGCGACTTGTCTATGTGAGTGCAGACCACAAAGGCATGGTTGCCTTTAGTAAATCGCTTGGCAAATTCCACACCCAGCCGGTTAGCTTCTTCCGGAGTAATCTCGCCGGGGCGGAAGGACTGGCGCACATGATAGGCAATCACATCATCCGCACCGCGCACTCGTCCGGTAGCAACGATATACTGCCTTTTTGCTAAAAGAAACTCCGCATCAACCGTTCTGCTGTCACACGCAAATCCTGCGATGAGCCTTCCATTATCTGTTTTCTGTGGATTTGCTACATAGTCGATGATGTCACTGATCGCCCGACTCTCTGTGCGGCCTTTGCCGACATGAAGTGGCATGATTCTTGTAGTTGCCATAAAAAGCCCTCCTCTCAAAATATTTTCTCTGAACTCTTTGTGCCTATCGTTGAAATAAACTCTCCTTATGGGTATAATATAAAGAAACTACCAATACCTCAAAGGAGGGATTTTATGATAGAACAGCTCATTGCTGAAGCAACCGAATGTGATTTCAAAGTTGCTCTCGAAACAAAAAAGCCAAAAAGCTGGTTAAAAAGTGTCAGTGCCTTTTCCAATGGGATCGGCGGCACTCTGTTTTTCGGAGTCTCTGATGACCGGGAGCCTATCGGCTTGTCCGATGTTCAAAAGGATGCTGAAGCGATCAGCCGCTTAATCAAAGAACGTATCACACCATTACCGCAGTTTATCTTAAAGCCATTGCAGGAAGATGGTAAAAACCTGTTGGCTCTGGAGGTTTCACCTGGCCGCAGCACCCCATACTATTACAAGGCAGACGGAGTAATGGAAGCATACATCCGTGTTGGAAATGAAAGCGTAATTGCACCGGATTACATTGTGAATGAACTGATCTTAAAGGGAACCAATCAGTCCTTTGACACCTTAACAACAGAAGCTGTGAAAAAGGATTACAGCTTCACACTCCTGGAGGCAACCTATCTGGAACGAACCGGCCTCCGCTTCGAGCCATCCGATTATGTCTCATTCGGTTTGGCTGACAAAAATGGGTTCTTGACCAATGCCGGAAAGCTCATGACCGATCAGCACACAGTTTATAACTCCCGTATGTTCTGTACCCGGTGGAATGGCTTGGAAAAAGGCTCTATCTTTGATGATGCGCTGGACGATAAGGAATACGAGGGGAATTTGATTTATTTACTGAAAAGCGGCAGTGAATTTATTCGCAATAATTCCAAAGTCCGTTTTGTCAAAGAAGCTCAGTATCGGGTAGACAAGCCGGATTATGCTGAACGAGCTGTAACAGAGGCTCTTGTCAACGCTCTCATCCATCGTGATTATATTGTGCTTGGCAGCGAAGTCCACATTGATATGTTTGATGATCGGGTGGAAATCACATCTCCGGGCGGTATGTTTGGCGGCGGCTCAATTCAGGAATACGATATTTACAGTATTCGTTCGATGCGACGAAACCCTGTGATCGCTGACCTGTTCCACCGCATGAAGTACATGGAACGCCGTGGAAGTGGTCTGCGCAAAATCGTCAGTGAAACTGAAAAGCTGCCTGGATACACAGAGGCATATAAGCCCGAATTTTCCTCAACAGCGACAGATTTCAGAGTCATCTTGAAAAATGTAAACTACAACTTAGAGGATGACACCCACCAAGTTATCCACCAAGTTACCCACCAAGATATTGAACTATCAACGGTGTCCAAACAGATTTTGGCTTTTTGCACAACACCAAAATCCAAGAAAGAGCTTGCAGTATTTTGCGGCTTCAAAGATTTAAGAAACTTCACTTTGAAGCATATCAATCCGCTTTTAGAATCCGGGCAATTAGAAATGACGATTCCCGATAAACCTAAAAGTCGCAATCAAAAATATATTACAGTTCGTTCCGAATAAACAGAGAAGCAGGGCATTGGGTCTCATCTCCCATTGTCCTGCTTCTTTTTCATTCCAAATTATATTCACATCATTTACCCATACACCCAATCCTGTATCGCAAATTTCAAACTCTGCACCTTTCCCAGCAGCCAGATCGCAGCCAGCGGCAGCCCCATCGGGCTAATCAAAAATGCCATAACCAGCAAAATCACACCATTCTGCGGGGAATAGGTAATCAGCACAGACACGCCAAGCAGAGCAATTACCGTGCTTAGTAGACCAAGCACCAAACCGGATATGTAGATCAGCCCCGTGCAGAGCCAGACAAAAAGCGTCAACACCAAAATGACCGGTGCAGTTACGATCATCAGCAGGCATTTCAAAATCTTCATTTCTGTTCCTCCTTCCAACGCTCCAGATACTGTTTGCATAGGGCATCCGCTTCTCTCTCATCATCTTCCGTCACTTCCCGTTTTCCTTTGGTCAGTTCAATCTCCAGATAAGTCCGGTAATCATCGGCTAAGAGGTCGAGCAGTTCCTTGGGAGTATGGCACACCTCGCCAGAGCAATAGTGAAAATCTTGGTCAAATTCAACTCTTACACATCCATGGCGGCTGATATAAACTTCTATGGTCTCGTCTGCGGTTAGGTAATCCGCAAAAATCTCCAGCACCTTTTCAAAGGTCAGCATCTGTTTTCACTCCTTTGCTACGCTTCTTATTCTACTCATATTATCCGGTACGGGCAGACAAAAGACAAGGATACAGACAAAAAGAAAAAGCGGAGGGAAGTGCGGCGAAGAAACGCCGTTCCTCCCTCCGCAAATGGAGTATCTATCCCTGTTATGAAAGTTTGGAGAGTTGGGTAAGGATTTCCTTCACACCCTCCCACAGTTGTTCCTGCCGCTGGGATATATCCTCCAAGTCAGCATTATAAACCCGCCCGGTCTCATGCACTTTGCGGGTCAGCTGGTTCAAGTTGTTGCTGCTTCGGCGCATCAGGGAGACCAACTCCTTCAGCTCTGGCAGTTCCAGCTTGACCACATAACCATCCAGCGCCATTTTCCGCAGATAAGCGCTCAAATTCTCTGTCCCGTATTGCTGCATCTTTTGATGGATCAGTTCCAGTTCTTCTGCGGACACCCAAAACAAAACCGGCACATCCCGCTTGCGCTTTGCCATGGTTATCGCTCCGGCTCCCGTTTTTTCGGGGCGGCAGACTTATGGGCGGGCAGCTCCTGTTTGAGCTTATCCCGTACTGAGGGACGGGACGGTTCCAGTTTTTTTCTCTGGGTACGGCTGCGCTGCTGTTCTTCACGCACCAGATCAATAAAACCATCCAGCACAGCAGGGTGGCTGTTTAAGGCATACCCACAACGGACGGTTTCGGGATTATTGTTGGGAATGGTCTTGGCCCATTCTTTGTTGCGTCGGGAGTAACGCCCATCCCAGTCCTGAAGCTGGACCGTGTTAGACAGAACCATGGACACACGCTCCATGCCATAGGTCTCGATCACACCCTTTGCCGCATCGTGGCTGAGATACATTCCGTCGAAGTGCTCCCGCACCGCCGCTTCAATAGACTCCTTGCATTGGCGATTTACATTGTTGGAAGCTCGGTACTGCTCCAGCTCCCCATGTTCTCTCGCATAGGCAGCTGAATGGGGATAGATCGGTGTTGTTCGCAGTTCCTCTTTAGCTCTGCACACATCGTCGGCACGGTTCTCAATGCTGTCCCGGATCACATCCATGTAGCCGGTTTCCAGCTTTTCAAAATAGCGGTACACATCCGCCAGCGGCGAAGAAGATTCCAAAAGTGCCTGGGCCTGGGCGTCGGTCAGCTCCGGCTCCTCCATTGCCATCACGATGTCCTCGCGGATGGTGTACTCATAGGCATGGTTTAAGACTTCTTCCGGGGGCTGGCTTTTCAGCCAGTCCCGGAACTTGTCCTGTTCGGCAGCCATCTTTTCATAAAGAGCTGTATTCAGATCGTTAGTATTCATGTTATCGCACCTCCTCATGCTGTTTTGGTTTCTTGTCTGTACTGCGGGGTTGCACCGGGCGTTTTAGGTTATCCAGCACCGAAGGCCGTGTGCTTTTGGCAACAACAGACTCGGTGTGTGCCTGCCCCTTTCCGTCGATGTTGAGCAGGGTATCCAACTCCACCAGACGGGCGTTTTTGCTTGTCAGTTCTTCTTCATAAAGGAATGGCTTTCCGACTTCCTCTTTTGCGGCAGCCTGCTGCTGATAGAGGTTATCCAGCTGTGCCTTTGCCGCCTCCAGACGCTGGGGCATCTGAGTGAGAGCATTGTCGATACGGGTAAGATTTCCGCGAGGGTCTGTACCAAGGGTTGCCCTGTGGGTCATCTGTCCTTTCAGCAGGAGCGTATATTCCTGTTTCCAAGCGGAAAATTCCACGGACATGGCATAACCCCGGTAGCTGCCGATCTGCACCGGATCGGAGGTTTTGACCTCCTTGCAGGCATCCAAAAGGGCTGCACCGGCGTTCTCCTTATCGGTCAGCAGGTCTCCACGAATCTCCATACCGGCAAAGCCGTCCTCCGGGTGCGGGTGTGCTGCCAAAACCTCCAGGTCAGATTCAAAGCCCTTGATAAAGCCTTTGTGCTTTTCAATCTCCTCCGGGAAGTATTTGAGCAGCTGGTCCTCCAGACGATATTGCTTGCTCTGGTGGTCGGCTTTCATCAGTTTCAGGCGGGATACCTCCACATCCAAATCCATACGCTCCTTGATACGGGGGTCTCCAGCACACAAAGCCTTGATCTCGGCAAAGGAAAGCGCCGTTTCATCCACATCATCGCAGGAACGAACCGGCGATTTAGAAGTCATGATCTGGCTGATAAATTTCTGCTTGTTCTCCACCGTCTGCCAGAGGTATGCGTCAAAGGTTCCTTCTGTCACATAGCGGTACACATGGACAAGAGGATTCTGGTTGCCCTGGCGCTCGATACGGCCCTTGCGCTGGGCAAGGTCTCCCGGTCTCCACGGACAGTCCAGGTCATGAAGTGCCACCAGACGGTCCTGCACATTGGTGCCTGCGCCCATCTTGGCGGTGCTGCCCAAAAGGACACGAACCTGACCGGTACGGACTTTAGAGAACAGCTCCTTTTTCCGCACTTCGGTATTGGCTTCATGGATAAAAGCGATCTGGTCGGCAGGCATCCCCTGGGCAATGAGTTTCTGACGAATATCGTCATATACCGTAAAGACCGGTTCCTGCTCCGGCAGAGGCACAGCGCCTTCCAATGCGTGAAGCAGTGGATTATCCAGCGTTTTCGCCGCCTTGCTTGCAGGAGCTTTGGCCTGTGGTGTAGAAATGTCGCAGAACACCAGCTGGGTCAGCTTGTCAGCTTTGCCGTCCCGCCAGATCTGCATGATGTTGTCCACACACTGATTGACCTTTGTGCCAGGTTCGTCCGGCAGCATCTGGTTGACGATCCTCTGGTCAAGCCCCAACTTACGGCCATCCGAGGTAATCTTGAGCATGTTATCCTGGGACGGGTCAACAGTTCCGCTGTGTACCAGCGATGCACGCTCCGAAAGAGCTTTGACCATTTCCTGCTGATGTTCGGTGGGCTGCGCCACGATGTTGTGGTACTCCACTTCCGGGGTAGGGAGATTTAACTGGTCGGCAGTCTTAATGTCCGCCACTTCTTTGAACAGGTTCATCAGCTCCGGCAGATTAAAGAACTTGCTGAATCTCGTTCTTGCCCGGTAGCCGGTGCCTTCCGGTGCCAGCTCCAATGCTGTGACGGTCTCCCCAAATCGGGAAGCCCAGCAGTCGAAGTGGGTCATGTTCAGTTCTTGCAGGCGTTCATATTGAAGATAACGCTGCATGGTGTAAAGCTCGGTCATGGAGTTGCTGACCGGGGTACCGGTGGCAAAGATCACGCCACGGTTTCCGGTGATCTCATCCATATAGCGGCACTTGGCAAACATATCGGAGGATTTCTGCGCGTCCGATGTGGAAAGACCCGCCACATTCCGCATTTTTGTGTATAAAAACAGGTTCTTGTAGTTGTGGGCCTCGTCCACAAACAGCCGGTCCACACCCAGCTGCTCAAAAGTTACCACATCATCTTTTCGCCCCTCGGCTTGCAGCTTTTCCAGTCTGGCTTCCAGAGACTTTCTGGTACGCTCCAGCTGCTTGACGGTAAAACGCTCACCGCCGCTGGCCTGCACCTCTGCGATACCCTCGGTGATCTCGTCGATCTGCTCATAGAGAAGCCTTTCCTGACGCTCCCGGCTGATGGGGATACGCTCAAACTGACTGTGTCCCATGATGATGGCGTCGTAGTCACCGGTCGCAATACGGGCGCAGAACTTCTTGCGGTTATGGGTCTCAAAGTCCTTTTTGGTTGTGACTAAGATGTTGGCAGAAGGATAGAGGCGCAGAAACTCCGATGCCCACTGCTCAGTCAGGTGGTTGGGAACCACAAAGAGAGATTTCTGGCACAAGCCCAGGCGTTTGGCTTCCATCGCAGCGGCCACCATCTCAAAGGTTTTGCCCGCGCCTACTTCGTGTGCCAGCAGGGTATTTCCGCCATACAGCACATGGGCGATGGCACTTTTCTGGTGTTCCCGCAGGGTAATGGCCGGGTTCATGCCGCCAAAAGTGATATGGCTGCCATCATACTCGCGGGGACGGGTAGAGTTCATTTCTTCATTATACTGGCGCACCAAAGTCTGGCGGCGCTCCGGGTCTCTCCAGATCCAGTCCCTAAAGGCTTCCCGGATAGCTTGCTGTTTTTGAGCAGCCAGGGTGGTCTCCTTGGCATTCAGCACGCGGCGCTCTTTTCCATCCGCCTCCTCTATGGTGTCATAGATACGGACATCCCGCAGGTTCAGACTGTCCTCCAAAATCTTATAAGCATTGGCGCGGCTGGTCCCATAGGTGGTATAAGCTGCCACATCGTTGTAGGATACGGAAGATTTCCCCTTGATCTGCCATTCAGCAGTAAAGGAAGAATAGTTGACCTCGATACTGCGCTGGAGATAAAACGGGGTGTTGAAGGTCTCGTACATAAACTGCTGGATATATTCCTTGTCGATCCAGGTGGCACCAAGGCGCACCTCGATCTCCGACGCATCCAGGTCTTGGGGCTGGGCGGCGGTAAGAGCTTCCACATTGACTGCATAAACCGGGTCCTGCTGTGCCGCCCGCTGCGCCTGACGCAGTTTGCGGCGTACATTGCCGGAAAGGTATTCATCAGCAGTCACATAATGGGGTGTGCCGTCTTTCTCCAACTGTCCCGGTACACGGAAGATCACGCCTTGCAGTTCTCCCGCCAGTTCTTCTTTTATTTTTCCGGTAAGCTGGCTCATATAGTCCATATCTACGCAGGCTTTTTCCGAGATGGACACCGCCAGTGCTTCGCTTGCCGTATCCACAGTAGCCACTGCCTGATGGGGCTTGATGGTCCGTTTGGTGAACATATCCGCCTTGCGCTCCAGCTTTCCGTCCTCGTCAATAACTTCCAGCGCACAGAGCAGGTAATAGGAAGAATCGTCTGCATAGGCCAGACGGTTTGCACGGTCATTGATGAGACCGTATTTGGCAGAAAAGCTGTCATAGAGCCGGTTCAGTTCCGCCTGTTTTTGGGTAATGGTGCTGTCTGGAACCGCTGCATCCATCTGAAGGTCGATCAGTTCCTGCACACAATCACGCAGTCCCACAAGACCTTTCACGCGGGCTTCGGCGGTGGCGTTGAGGTCAGGGCGCACCATGCGGCTGTTTTCCCGGTAGTACACCTGCCCGTCTACAATGGCATAGGAATAGTTCTTCACATTGGGGTCGGCAGGAATGGAGGTGTCAATGGCTTCGCCCTCGCCCAGCTCCGGCAGCTCTGCCTCCTGATAAGTGCCATGAATGTACTTCACAGCATCATGCAGCTGGTCGGAAAGCTCCAGTCCCTCGATAGGGTTCACGGTGTAATCCATACCATGAGCGGTGCTTACCGGCTCCTGTCTGCCCAGCACCATTTCCGGGTGGTCGATAAAATACCGGTTGATGGCAAACCCATCCTCCGTTTGTCCGGTCTGAGTCCATTCCGGCACGATGTCCAGCGGACGGTCCCGCTTTTGGAGAAAGATGATGTCCGATACAACCTCGGCACCGGCATTCTTTTTGAACGCGTCATTAGGCAGACGGATTGCTCCCAGCAGCTCGGCACGCTGGGCAAGATAGCGGCGCACGGTGGAATCCTTGGCGTCCATGGTATAGCGAGAGGTCACAAAAGCTACCACACCGCCGGGACGCACCTGATCCAGTGCTTTGGCGAAAAAGTAGTTATGAATGTTGAAATTCAGCTTATTGTAGGCTTTGTCATTGACCTGATACTGACCAAAAGGCACATTGCCGATGGCAAGGTCAAAGAAGTCACGCCTGTCAGTGGTCTCAAAGCCGCCTACTGTGATGTCCGCCTTGGGATAGAGCTGCTTTGCGATGCGCCCGGAAACCGGGTCCAGCTCCACACCGTACAAACGGCTGTTTCGCATTTCCTCCGGCAGCATACCGAAGAAATTGCCCACACCCATAGATGGCTCCAGAATATTTCCGGTCTCAAATCCCATACGGCCCACAGCATCTGTCTCTTATACACATCTCCGAGCCCACGAGACATCTCAGGATCTCG